>OGXP01000072.1_pt1 | contig 124203 bp, 111 predicted proteins | sample 1576351 | NCBI WGS metagenome assembly OGXP01 (sample SAMEA3541517, study PRJEB24748) | human gut metagenome | biome: human gut; feature: human-associated habitat; material: faeces | place: China | collected 2012
GAACTGTATCGTACGGAATTTTCAGTTCAGAAAATTCCTACCTGTGAACAGTTACGACAGATCCTCTCTGCCTGTGCCGCTTCCTTCAAGTGACGGGAGACATTATATGTGGTTTCCGGCTTCAAAGTCAACGTCTTTTTTACATTTTTGTGACAAATCACATTCTCATTTAACTTTTCCTTAATATTTATGTGAGCATTTTATAAACTTTTTTGCTTTTTCTTCCCAATTTTTATAAACTTTGGCTGGTATAAAATTTTTAATTTTTTACAATTCTGTTAAATTCTGCCCGTCAAAAAAACAGGCGAATCAAGTCGCCTGTTTTTTATGTCAACTGTAATAGAACAATTATGGTATCTGTAAAGGTGTCAGACAGACTCCTTACCACTCTAGATCAGCGCTGCAAACTGTGCATCCACATATTTTGCAAGTTCCTCCGGATTCAGAATGACCTGAACACCTCTCTGACCCGCGCTGATGCTGATTTTGTCGAAAATCTGCGCTGTTTCTTCTATATAAGTAGGGAACTTCTTTTTCATGCCGATCGGGGAACAACCACCTCGCATATAGCCAGTCAGCGGAAGAAGTTCCTTCATATGGATCATCTCCACTTTCTTGTCCTTGGAAGCCTTTGCCACCTTTTTCAGGTCCAGCTCCTCATCGACCGGGATACAGCAGACCAGATAGCCGTTCTTATCGCCCTTTAAAACGAGCGTTTTGAACATCGTGTCATGGTCCATCCCCATCATATCCGCCGCATGGCTGCCGGATAAGTCGTCCTCATCTACTTCATACTCGCCTGCTTCATAATCGATTCCAGCCGCGTCTAAAAGACGCATTACGTTTGTTTTTGTCATAAGCTAAACCCTTTCTGGAGACAGATTTAGTGCACTCCTCTTATTTCTGGTTGATATAGTTTACCAGTCCACCGGCTGTGATGATCTTCTGCATGAACTCCGGGAACGCCTGCCCCTGGAAGCTCTGGCCGGTGGTTTTATCGGTAATCACACCGCTGTCAAAATCAACCTCTACCTCATCACCAGCCGCGATTGCTTTTGCAGCCTCCGGGCATTCGATGATCGGCAGACCGATATTAATAGAGTTGCGGTAGAAAATACGTGCAAACGTCTCAGCAATAACACAGCTTACTCCTGCACATTTGATTGCCAGCGGCGCATGCTCGCGGGAAGAACCGCAGCCAAAGTTCTTATTTGCTACGATGATATCACCCTTCTGTACTTTATTTACAAACTCTTTATCAATATCTTCCATACAATGTTTTGCCAGCTCGTTGCCATCCGGAGAGTTTAAGTATCTTGCCGGGATGATAACGTCTGTATCTACATTGTCTCCATATTTAAATACATGTCCATTTGCTTTCATTTCTATATCCTCCTGCGATTTATCCTGTTATTTTATTCCAATTCACGAGACGGCACCTGCGATTGCAGGAAACCCTTCCCCGAACCGTAATATCCGTTTGTAACTGTTCAGTACCTTCACAGTCACGCACAGACCTACTGAACAGTTACATCCGTTTTACTTATTCCTAAACTTTTATGCCTATTACAGTCCCAGTTCCGCCGGTCCGCTCACTTTTCCGGTAATGGCGCTGGCTGCTGCCACTGCCGGGCTTGCCAGATAAATCTCAGAATCCACGTGTCCCATACGTCCAACGAAGTTACGGTTGGTCGTGGATACACATCTCTCGCCTTCTGCCAGGATACCCATATAACCGCCCAGGCACGGACCGCAGGTCGGAGTGCTGACAACGGCACCAGCCTCGATGAAGGTCTCTAAAAGTCCCTCTTTCATGGACTGTAAATAGATCGCCTGTGTCGCCGGAATCACGATGCAGCGCAGACCTTTTTTCACTTTTCTGCCCTTTAAGATCTCAGCTGCGATACGCATATCCTCGATACGTCCGTTCGTACAGGAGCCAATGACAACCTGATCGATCGCAATGTCACCCACTTCATCGATCGTTCTCGTATTCTCCGGAAGGTGTGGGAAGGATACGGTCGGCTTTAACTCAGATAAGTCTATGGTGTACTCTTCGTCATACTCTGCATCCGGATCTGCCTCATATACCTTGAAATCACGTTTAGAATGCTCTTTTAAGTACTCGATGGTCTTCTCATCAACCGGAAAGATACCGTTCTTGCCGCCTGCCTCGATCGCCATGTTGCAGATCGTGAAACGGTCATCCATGGAAAGGTTCTTGATGCCCTCGCCGACAAACTCCATGGAACGGTACAGCGCGCCATCTACGCCGATCATACCGATAATGTGAAGAATGACATCTTTACCACTGACCCATTTTGCCGGTTTGCCGATCAGGTTGAACTTGATCGCGGACGGTACCTTGAACCAAGCCTTACCGGTTACCATGCCAGCTGCCATATCGGTACTGCCGACACCTGTAGAGAATGCGCCAAGTGCGCCGTATGTACAGGTATGGGAATCCGCACCGATGACTGCATCACCTGCTACAACCAGACCTTTTTCCGGAAGGAGTGCATGCTCGATTCCCATCTCTCCTACGTCAAAATAGTTGGTGATATCATGACGACAGGCAAATTCACGACAGCATTTGCAGTTTTCCGCCGACTTGATATCCTTATTCGGGATAAAATGATCCATAACCAGCGCAATTTTGTCATGATTGAATACCGTCTGGTTGTCCATCTTCTTCATCTCATTGACCGCTACCGGTGTTGTGATATCATTTCCAAGAACCAGATCCAGATCTGCTTCGATCAACTGTCCTGCTTTTACCTCTGCAAGACCCGCGTGCGCTGCCAGGATCTTCTGTGTCATTGTCATTCCCATGATTTATTTCCTCCTGCATATACATACTTGGTAACGGCTCCGATGCCCTTACTGTTGTAGGAAAAAACTCTGTTCCAACGGTGCCGCTGACATCTTTTGCTTTTTTATATTTGTATTATAACACCGGTTCTGTTATAATACAAATATATATTGTTGATAGATACTATGAGTCGAAGTTATAGTGTCACTGTTCACGGGTAGGCACTTTTGGAACCGAAAGGGCCGTAAGAAAACGTGCCCAGTAACGTTATAGTGTCACCGATTTTTCCGATTGGAATACGAAGCATCCGCAAAATCCTGTCACATTTTGCACAACGTGTGAACTGTAGCTTTATAGATATAAAGGAGTATTATGGAACAACATTTAACCCAGTACCGTATTTTCTACGCCGTTGCACGCGCCGGCAATATTTCCCGCGCCGCCAAGGAACTTTTTATCAGCCAGCCCGCGATCAGCAAATCAATCAGCAAGCTGGAAGAAAGCCTCGGCATAGCACTTTTTATCCGCAATTCCCGCGGCGTCTCCCTGACCGCAGAGGGACAGGTCTTATTTCAGCATGTAGAAGCCGCCTTTGAAGCACTGGATCGCGGTGAAAATGAGCTGAAACAGATCCAGAACCTCCACATCGGACAGCTCAAGATCGGCGTCAGCAACACTCTGTGCAAATATATTCTTCTTCCTTATTTAAAAGAATTTATTGCACAGTACCCGCATGTCCGCATTTTGATTGAAAGTCAGGACACCGCACGCACAATCTCGATGCTGGAACAGCAGAAGCTCGACATCGGTCTGATCGCCGAGCCCAAAAACCGCCGCTACCTTTCGTTTCTTCCCGTCATGCGAATCGAGGACACCTTTGTCTGTACCCGGTCTTATCTGGAAAATCTGCGGATCCGCGAAGGTGCCGATGTCGATCCGTTCGAATCCGGGACAATCCTGCTGCTCGACCGCAGCAATATGACGCGCACGCACATTGACGCGTACTTTGCAGAGCACGGAATTGAACCGAAGCAGATTTTAGAGGCGACGACGATGGATCTTCTGATTGAATTTGCCAAAACGGGACTTGGAATCGGATGTGTGATCCGCGAATTTGTGCGGGAAGAATTAAAAGATGGTTCGCTGATCGAACTCCCGCTGGAAGTGCCAATCCGAAACCGAACGATTGGATTTGCTTATCATCCGACGGCGATGACGCGGACGATGAATGATTTTGTGCAATTTTGTTCGGAATAATGAAATAATTGGCAACACGGACGCCATTTCCTATGAAACGAAAAAGTCCGGCGCATGGCGGTCAAGCTGCCATATGCCGGACTTTTTCTGTTTAGTTCCTATTTTTATCAATTTTCGTAACTGTTCAGTACCTTCACAGTCACGCGCAAAAATTCATTAAAAATTGCCTGCGGCAATGGAATTTTTGCCTGCTGGCCCATGTTTTCGTACGGTCAGCGCAGTAAATGCGCAGACCTACTGAGCAGTTACCGATTTTCTTTTAAAATATTCTTCGCACATTTCCACACACATGGAAATATTTTCCCATCTACCAGCCAGACATACACTTTCGAACAAATTCCTATTAAAATACAGCTCAGAACCAGATTCACCCCGATCGCCAGCTTCTCTCCCGCCTCAGAATAAATGCTGTAAAACCAACAGGAAAAGCTGGCAATCACAAGCCAGTGTGTCAGGAAGATTCCCATGCTATACTCGCCGATCCACAGAATAATTTTTTTGAGGATCTCCGGGAGCCAGGTCTCCAGACCGCTGAGCCAGAAGAGACGGAAGCCTAAAATCATCAGGAATGCAGCAACATGACCATAGAATTCCATGGTTCCGAGTCCGCCTGGAAATCCATGCGCTCCCAATGTGGTTCCGATCCAGAAAGATTTTCGAACGAACCAGATGCTGAAAATCCAGAGGGCAGCACCAAAAATGCCATATTTTTCTTCTCCATCTTTAAGCAGATTCTCTTTTCGCTCTCTTTCTTTCATGGACTTCTCAACTGCCCGCATCAGCAGACAGATCCCATTTCCCAGAAGCAGGCAGATATAAAAGCTGTTCATTCCGATCAGCACTGCCGCGACGCCTGCCAGAATCAGAATTTTCTGGCGGGTTCCTACTTCCCGGAGGGCGGATGAAAGTACAAGAGTCAGAATACTTCCCATGAAAGTGTAGGTCAGCATCCAGGACGGACCATAGTACGTTGAATCAGCCTTGAAGATTGTATCAAACCAGGCATAGCGGAGCGCCTTCAGACCGCCTGGCAGATAGCTGTAAAAGTTGCTCAGCCACTCATTTTCCAGACGCGGCGCAACCCGCACTGTGTAGAAGAGACCGCTCCGGTAAAATAGATATGCCAGCAGAAATGTGACCGTCAACGGGCAGGTCAGTTTCAGATAGCGGCGCAGGATCTCTAAACTCCACGAAGTAAATCGCCCGGAATATACCTTATCGGCTATCAGCATTCCGCTGATCATCAAAAAAAGACTAACCCCGAAGGTTCCATAGCGGAGCAGGGGAAGCGGTCCTATTTCCATCAGCGCATTTACCTTATTGCTGCCCCAGCTCCCGAATGTACCGAACCAGTGACTTCCAAAGACCGCCAGACAGGCGTATGCCTTGATTATATTTACGTCATCATAGCGTTTCATCCGCGTTTCCTTTCCCATTCATATAAAAAGAATGTGCCTTGGCACATTCTCGCGCCGAGCGCGGTCGCCGGCGACATGTTTCTTCTTCGCGCGAGTGTGCATCCACGCGGAGTGATTTTTATTTCATAGGATGCATTTTCCTATGAAACCACAAAAAGCAGGACCGCTGCAAACCTGCAGCAGCCCTGTATAAGATTTCCTATATTCGAAAAACGATTAGTTGTTGATCAGCTTATCGTTCTCGTTGTTCCAGCTGTAAAGCTTACGGATCTCTGCGCCGACTTTCTCAGACGGATGCTCGGAAGCAAGCTTTCTCATAGCCTGGAAGTGTACCTGACGACCTGCCGGGGACATATCCAGTAAGAACTCTTTTGCAAAGGTACCGTCCTGGATATCGGACAGAATTTTCTTCATAGCTTTCTTTGTCTCAGCGGTAACGATCTTCGGTCCGGTTACATAATCGCCGTACTCAGCTGTGTTGGAGATGGAGTATCTCATACCAGCGAAACCAGACTGATAAATCAGGTCTACGATCAGCTTCATCTCGTGGATACACTCGAAGTAAGCATTTCTCGGGTCATAACCAGCCTCACACAGAGTCTCGAAACCAGCCTGCATCAGAGCGCAAACACCGCCGCAAAGAACTGCCTGCTCACCGAAGAGGTCTGTCTCAGTCTCAGTACGGAATGTAGTCTCCAGAAGACCAGCTCTAGCGCCGCCAATGCCAAGACCATAAGCCAGTGCGCGGTCAAGTGCCTTGCCTGTGTAATCCTGCTCTACTGCTACCAGGCACGGTGTACCTTTACCAGCCTGATACTCACTTCTTACAGTGTGACCCGGTGCCTTCGGAGCGATCATGGTTACATCGACATTCTTCGGCGGTTTGATGCATCCAAAGTGGATGTTAAAGCCATGAGCGAACATAAGCATATTGCCCTCTTCCAGGTTTGGCTCGATGTCTTTCTTGTACATATCTGCCTGAAGCTCATCGTTGATCAGGACCATGATGATATCAGCCTGTTTTGCAGCCTCTGCTGCGGTGTATACTTTAAATCCCTGTGCCTCTGCTTTTGCCCAAGACTTGCTGCCCTCGTAAAGACCGATGATAACATCGCATCCGGACTCTTTTAAGTTCAAGGCATGTGCATGACCCTGGCTGCCGTAACCGATAATAGCAATCTTCTGTCCTTCTAATAAGGATAAATTACAATCTTCCTGATAGTAAATCTTTGCTGCCATTTTTCATTTCCTCCTTGGATCTAACAAAAATAAAATAAATTTATTATAAAGCATAGACCGGCGCCTCTCTGTGCGTCTTTGGACCAAACTTTGTAAACCTCTTGAATGCCTTGTATCCAGTCTATCAATTGATGTACTACGGCAGATAGCGGATATCATCGGCACCTCTGGAAAGACCTGTAAGACCCGTTCTAGCTAATTCCAGAATCTCATAATCTTCCAGAAGATTAATCAGCGCGTCCTGTTTGGACTGGTCGCCTGTCAGCATAACAGTGACAGAATCTTTTCCCACATCGACAATCGACGCACGGAAAATCTCGGAAATTGCATTGATCGCCATCCGCTGGTTTGCATTTGCTCTCACCTTGACGAGCATCAGCTCACGGTATACGGAATGACCTTCCCGCAGTTCCTTTATGTCGTGTACATCTTCCAGTTTTCCAAGCTGCTTCTGAATCTGCTCCAGAACCTGATGATCGCCCAGCGATACAACCGTCATACGGGAGTATCTCGGATCCGCGGTCACGCCAACTGTAAGGCTTTCGATATTATATCCGCGGCGGCTGAAAAGTCCAGCCACACGGCTTAAAACGCCGGCAGTATTATCTACCAGCAGTGATAACACAATTCTGCTCATGCAATCTTCCCACCTTGCTCTTCTGTCTTGTTCGTATAGCCTTAATGATAGCAACCAATTCTCAGTTTGTCAACTAATTAAAAGGAATGCTTAGTATTCCCCAGAGCTATATCATTACTGTTCACGCATACGTGCTCAGTAACGAAATTTGCCGTGGCTCCGCATTTAAATACGGCAAATTCCTGCTGCCACCACGTTTTCTTACGGCACTTTCGGTTCCAAAAGTGCCTACCTGTGTACATTAACGATATATCAACACATCATTTCTGGTGTTCCTTCCACTTTTTCTCCCAGTCCGGACCGTATTTAAAATACATCTTCATCTCGGTTCCGACACTGATGAGGCGTGCATCGTCCGGGATCTCCTCACGCGTATACCAGCCTGCCTCAGAAAGCTCGTCCTCCTGCAGACGGATCTTATCATCCCCATCCAGTTCTGCAAAAAATCCGATCATCTCCGTATCAGTAAACGCCCACGGCTGACTCTTGAAATAGCGGATATTTTTAACTTTCAGCCCGACTTCCTCCATCACTTCGCGGCGGACGGTCTCTTCAAATGTCTCCCCGATCTCGACAAATCCAGCGATCAGCGCATAGCCACGGTAGGTACTGTGGTTGACACGGTAGCGCGACATAAGAAGTTTGTTCCCGTTCGTGATCGCCACGATAACTGCCGGGGAGATCTTTGGATATTCCGTCTGGCCGCAGACCGGGCAGACGAGCGCCCGCTCGTTCTTGCTGTCCTGCGTCTTTGCCCCGCAGCGTCCGCAAAACTGACGGCTCTGTCTCCAGCGCCACAGCTGCACCGCCGTGATCGCTGCAAATGCCTGGTGCATCGGCTCCATCGCACGGATGTCGGTCGGCGTTTTCCATGCATAGTAAAGCTGTTCCAACTCTTTTTCTGCCCCTTCCAGTGCACCAGAATCCGTCTTCCCAGCTTCCATATTATTTTTGTCCGAAACAGGCATCTGACCAGCCCCTTCTTTTAGCTTTGCCAGAATCTCTTCTGCTTCTTTCTCCGGCACACTGACCAGAAAATATGGCTTCTCATCAACCGAAAAGAGATAGACCGCCCGATCCATCAGTTCCGGAACTGCCGCCTCAATCTCCTCCCGGCGCGGGATAGTAAGCACATGTTCCTCCGCGGTCTCACGCAGAAGAATCCGGCTTTTCTGGATGCAGAAGACGTAGTCCTGTGATCCAGGTTTCTGAATGTGGTATGTATTGTCGTAGCGATGTGGTGCGATGTCCTGTATCATAACTTTATCTCTCTATCCTTTTATTCTCCAAAACTTGTGTAACCGTTATTTCCATACTGTGTAACGGCTGTCCTCGCAGACATTCTTTGTAATCTTTCTGCAAGTCTCTTCATTTTACTCTTTTTATTAAAAAAATACAATCCCTCGGCTCGCCCCAGACTTACAACCGTCCCACAAAATCCTCATATCCAAACGCCCGCACCACTTCCGCTGTCCCATCTTCATGCCGGTATACGATCGACGGAAGCGGCATTCCATTAAAGGTATTATTTTTGACCATCGTATAGAGCGCCATATCGCCAAACACCAGCCGTCCACCCTCTTTTAGCGGTGCATCGAACGAATAATCCCCGATGCAGTCCCCCGAAAGACAGGTTGGTCCGCCCAGGCGGAACGTATACGGCTTTTCGCCCGCTTCTCCCGCTCCGATAAGCGGCGGACGGTACGGCATTTCCAGCACATCCGGCATATGGCAGGCTGCCGAGGTATCCAGAATCGCAATCTGCATGCCGTTTTCCATCGTCTCCAGCACGGAAGTTACAAGAAATCCCGCGTTTAAGACAACTGCCTCGCCCGGTTCCAGGTATACTTCTACCCCATATTTTTCGCGCAGCCCGCGCACCAGGCGGATCAGGCGTTCCCGGTCATAATCTTCTCTCGTAATGTGGTGTCCGCCGCCCAGGTTCAGCCATTTTACCTTTGAAAACCAGGCTCCAAACTTCTCCTCCGCTGCCCGCAGCGTCGTCTCCAGGTCATCTGAATTCTGCTCGCAGAGCGTATGCATATGAAATCCATCCAGATACGGAAGGATGGTTTCTTCAAAGTTTCCCGTCTCCGAAAGCATCGGAAGAGTCGTCCCCATGCGGGATCCCGGCGCACACGGATCATAGATCGCGTGCCCCTCCTGCGTGGAACACTCCGGGTTCAGCCGGAGTCCCGCCTGTTTTCCGGCCTTTTTTACTTTTTCACCATATTTCAGCACCTGCCCCGGCGTATTAAAAACGATGTGGTCGGCATAATTTAAAATCTCATCAAACTCATCCGGGCGGTAGGCGGCAGAAAACACATGGGTCTCCCCGCCAAACTCCGTTTTTCCAAGCCGCGCCTCATAAAGCCCGCTCGCCGCGGTTCCCGACAGATACTGACGAATCAGCGGGTAGACCGAATACATGGAAAATGCTTTCTGTGCCAGCAGAATCCGGCATCCAGCCCGCTCTGCCGTATCTTTCAAAATTTCCAGATTTTTCTTTAAAAGCGTCTCATCCACCACATAAAATGGCGTGCGGATCGCCGCCGTGTCCCGGAGAACCCCAGCCGCCTCCCGTTCCTGCATCTGTTTTCCTTCCTTTCCTTCTCGCTTCCATCTTCCCTGTCCATTCTCTTCCTGCGCCTAAAAAACGCAAAATAAAACCAGTTTCTTACATGGAGGTATTTTTATCTTAATCCACCAGTGCCGGATCCCAGGATTCCTTCCACGGAAGTCCCCATTTATTTAACGCATCCATAAATGGATCCGGATCAAATTCTTCAATATTATAAACGCCCGGTTTCTGCCAGGTTCCATTCATCACCAGCATCGCACCGATCATCGCCGGTACACCGGTTGTGTAGGAGATCGCCTGGGAACCAACCTCTTTGTAGCACTCCTGATGATCACAGATATTATATAAGTAATACTTCTTCTCTTTTCCATCCTTCTTACCCTGGAAAATGCATCCGATATTCGTTTTTCCAACAGTACGAGGACCAAGGGATGCCGGATCCGGAAGCACTGCCTTTAAGAACTGCAGCGGTACGATCTCTTTTCCTTCGTACATAATCGGCTCGATCGAAGTCATGCCGACGTTCTCCAGACACTTTAAATGGGTCAGGTAACTCTGGCCGAAGGTCATGAAGAAGCGGATCCGCTTGATTCCCGGCATATTGAGCGCCAACGATTCGATCTCCTCATGGTGAAGCAGGTACATATCCTTCATGCCGACGCCGTCAAAATCATACTCTCTCTTGATCTCCATCGGTTTCGTCTCTACCCAGTGTCCATCTTCCCAGTAAGAACCGTTTGCCGACACCTCCCGGATATTGATCTCCGGGTTAAAATTGGTTGCAAACGGATAGCCGTGGTCGCCGCCGTTGCAATCCAGAATGTCGATGTAGTTGATCTCGTCAAACTCATGTTTCAGCGCATACGCCGAAAATACGCCGGTTACACCCGGATCAAAGCCGCTTCCCAGCAGTGCGGTAATGCCCGCCTCTTTAAATTTCTCACGATATGCCCACTGCCATTTGTACTCAAATTTTGCCGTATCCTCCGGCTCATAGTTCGCAGTATCGATATAATGGGTCTTCGTCGCCAGGCAGGCATCCATGATCGTCAGATCCTGGTACGGAAGCGCTAGGTTCAGCACCACATCCGGGTTAAATTTCTCAATCAGGGCAATCAGCTCGTCCACGTTGTTTGCATCCACCTGTGCAGTCTGGATCTTCGTCTTGGTGGTTCCCTCTAATTTTTCTTTCAGCGCATCGCATTTGGACTTCGTCCGGCTTGCAATGCAGATCTCCTCAAATGCCTCGCTGTTCTGGCAGCACTTGTGAATTGCTACGGAAGCTACGCCTCCACATCCGATAATTAACGCTTTTCCCATCTTTTTTTCCTCCTGTATTCTGAAATGTACTCTGTTTTTGTTCCATTTTATAATCCAAATTTCACATTTGCTTTTGTTCAAACACTTTTCAGTTCATGTCTCAAACACACACTTTTATTTGATGATACCAGGGTCAAAAGGTCAGAAGTTCGACGCAAGCTTGCTTGCAGGAGAATTTTTGACCTTGGGACCCGCCAAAAACATTTCTTACTTAATCTTTGGATTTCCCAACAGCGCCAGCAGCATCTCCCTTACAATCTTGCACGCCACCGCCGTCGATGCACCGGACGCATCCAGCGCCGGGGATAATTCATTCACATCACATCCAACAATCCAAGCTGCACTGCAGATCTGCGTGACTGCCCGTCGAAGTTCCTCAAAACTGATTCCGCCCGGTTCCGGCGTTCCTGTTCCCGGAAATACACTCGGATCCAGCACATCCAGATCCAGGGTAAAATACACCGGTTTTCCTTCCAGTTTCCGAAGAGTTTCCTGAAGGACTTCCATATCCACGATAAATGGATGCGTCGTCACGTGTTCTTTTCCCCAGCGCCATTCCTCCCGGTCGCCGGAGCGGATACCAAACTGCGTGATCCTGCCATCTCCCAGGACTTCCCAGCAGCGGCGCAGCACACAGGCGTGGGAAAGTTTCGCGCCCAGATAATCGTCCCGCAGATCGGCGTGTGCATCAAAATGAATGATATGCAGATCCGGATATTTCTCTGCCAGTGCCTGCACCGGTGCCAGCGTCACCAGGTGCTCGCCGCCCAGCATAAATGGGATCTTGCCATCCCCGGCTATCTCCGCCGCCCGCTCCCGCAGATCCTTTAACGCCAACGATGCGTCACCAAAGCAGAGCTCCTGATCGCCCGCGTCAAACACGGCGTAATCGGTCAGATCACGGTCCTGGTACGGCGAATACGATTCCAGCCCATAGGATTCCGAGCGGATCGCCCGTGAGCCGAACCGGGTGCCCGGGCGGTACGAAGTGGTTGAGTCAAACGGCGCGCCGTAGAGCACGATCCCCGCCTCCTCATAGCTGGCGTCACACGCCAGAAACGTCTCAATATTTGCCTTCAACATCTTCTAACATCTCCTCCACATATGCCGGCAGGTAAAATGCCCCTTTATGCAGGGTCGTCGTATAATACCGGCAGTCCAGCCCCCGCAGGTTCCATCTTGTCTCATCCAAATTCTTTAACGGATGGTATTTCTTCGACGCAAATCCAAACAGCCAGTGCCCGGACGGGTAGGTCGGGATATGCGCCTGATAGACGCGGCTGATCGGAAATGACTCCACGATCCGCTTATGAGCCCGCTTGCACGCCTCCGCATCTTCGGCATAAAACGGGCTTTCATGCTGATTGACCATGATGCCGTCCTCTTTTAACGCCTTATAGCAGTTCCCGTAAAATTCCCGGGTAAAAAGCCCTTCGCCCGGTCCAAACGGGTCGGTTGAATCCACGATGATCAGATCGTATTCATTTTCCTTAAAGCGGACATATTTCAGCCCATCCTCATAGTGGATCGAGAGTCTCGGATCATCGAGACGGCACGCTGTCTTCGGCAGATATTTCCGGCAGACCTCCACCACCAGCGGGTCGATCTCCACCATGTCGATGTGCTCGATCTCCGGATAGCGGGTCAGCTCCCGGATCACGCCTCCATCCCCGGCTCCAATTACCAGTACCTTTTTGACCAACGGATGCACTGCCATCGGCACATGCGTGATCATTTCGTGATAGATAAATTCATCCTTTTCCGTCAGCATCATATATCCATCCAAAGTCAAAAACCGCCCAAATTCCGGCGAATCAAAGACATCGATCCGCTGAAACTCGCTCTTTCCGCTGTAAAGCTGGCGATCCACCCGGATGGAAATTTTTACATTTGGCGTATGATTCTCTGAAAACCAGAAATTCATAATTTTCCCCTTTCTATCTACTGCTTATCTATTTCAGCACATTCAGGCGCTCAATCCCCGGATCCTCCGGTCCGGTCATTGAACATCCTTTTTCCAGCGCATACGCAATGTAGTCAATGATCTCTTCCGTGATCTGCTCGCCCGGCGTCAGAATCGGAATGCCAGGCGGGTAGCACATGACAAACTCACTGCACACACGCCCGGCTGTCTCGCGGATCGGAAGGGATTCTTTTTCCCCATAAAATGCCTCCTGCGGCGACATCGCCACGATCGGTTCAATGTAATCAAAATCCATCAGCGTCGATTTATCCCGGCTGAACCGGCGCTTGATCTCCGCCAGCGCGCTGACCAAGCGCTCTACCTCCCGCTGCCGATCACCGATGGAGAGATATGCCAGAATATTTCCCAGATCACCAAATTCCGCCTGGATATCGTACTCGTCCCGGAGAAGATCATAAACCTCGATCCCCGCCAGCCCGATATCGCGCGTGTGAATTGAAAGTTTGGTCACATCGAAATCATAAATGCTGTCGCCGTTTACCAGCTCCTTCGAATAGGCATAATAACCGCCAATCCGGTTGATTTCTGTTCTCGCATACTCCGCCAGCTCCACCACCTGCTTAAATGCCTCACGCCCGCGAAGCGCCAGGTTCCGTCTGGAGATATCGAGACTGGAAAGGAGCAGGTAGGAACCACTCGTCGTCTGCGTCAGATTGATAATCTGGCGGACATACCCGGCGGACATACCCGGACCCGTCAGAAGAATCGAGCTCTGCGTCAGGCTTCCGCCTGATTTGTGCATCGAAACCGCCGCCATATCCGCCCCAGCTGCCATCGCGGAAATCGGCATATTTTCCCCGAAATAAAAATGGGTTCCATGTGCCTCATCAGCTAAACACAACATCCCATGCTCATGTGCCAGCTTTACGATCGAGCGCAGATCCGAACAAATGCCGTAATACGTCGGATTGTTCACAAACACCGCCTTAGCATCTGGATTTTCCTTGATCGCCCGGCGCACATCTTCCACACGCATTCCAAGAGGAATCCCCAGTCTCTTATCACCCGCCGGATTCACATAGACCGGAACCGCGCCTCCAAGCACCATGGCACCCATGACGCTGCGGTGGACATTTCGCGGCAATATAATCTTCTCGCCCCGCTTGACTGCCGTCAGCACCATGCTCTGGACCGCCGATGTCGTACCGCCGACCATCAGGAATGCGTGTGCCGCCCCGAATGCCTCAGCCGCCAGCTGCTCCGCATCCGCGATGACGGACACCGGATGGCAGAGGTTATCGAGCGGCTTCATGGAATTGACGTCCAGCCGCATGCAGGTCTCTCCTAAAAGTTTCGTCAACTCCGGGTTGCCGCGCCCCCTCTTGTGCCCCGGCACATCAAACGGCACCACGCGCATCTTCTGAAATGCTTCCAGCGCCTCATAGATCGGCGCGCGCTCCTGGGTCAGCGCGTCATCTCTTCGACTACCTCCCCCCGTTTCTTTCGGTTCTGAAGCTTCCTTTCTGCGCCGTGCACTCCGTCCGACGCCCGGCTCCAGATTTCTTCTCTCTTCTTCCATCTGCCGTCCCTCCTGAAAATCACTCATTCGTTTCTTCTATCGAATTTCCCTGGTTTTCGCGGTATTTTCCAGTCAAACCATTCTCTTTCCTCTCAAAAAGCATTTCTTTTAAAACACATTTCTTCCGCTGAAAATTTCAATCATCTCCCGCCGCAGGCTGTCCATAATACTGAGTCTGGTGGTCGGCGGAAGTTCATAGACATCTGTCTTAAACAGATAATTCTGCAGATCGATCTCTTTCAGCATCATCTTGGTATGGAACAGATTCGCCTCGTACACATTGATATCGACCACATCGTAGCGCCGCAGCGTTTCCTTGGAGATATAATCCTGAATCGAGCGGATCTCACGATCCATAAACAGCTTTTTTCCGTCCACATCCCGCGTGAATCCGCGCACCCGGTAGTCCATCGTAATGATGTCCGAATCAAACGAACCGATCAGGTAATCGAGAGTCGAAAGAGGCGTGATCTCCCCGCAGGTCGCCACGTCGATATCCACCCGGAAGGTCGCCAGACAGGTCTCTGGATGGTATTCCGGATAGGTATGGACGGTCACATGGCTCTTGTCCAGATGCGCCACCTGCGTCTCCCCCTGCACCGGCACCATAGAGTCTTCCGCAATCAGAAGCGTAACCGAAGCCCCCTGCGGATCGTAGTCCTGCTGGGAAATACTCAATACCCGCGCCCCGATCATATCTGTCAGCGACGTTAGAATCCGGGTCAGACGTTCCGAATTGTACTGCTGATCAATGTAGGCAATATAATCCTTCTGCTCCCTCGGTGTCTTGGCATAACAGACATCATAGATATTAAAGCTAAGCGCCTTTGTAAGGTTATTAAAGCCGTATAATTTTAATTTTTCGCTGTGATCCATATCTTCCTTCTCCTGAAATATAAATGGTGTTGATCAAAAAAGCGGATGATGTGTCTCCACATCATCCGCAAAAACGTTCTTTTCCTGCTTCGCTCTATTTTTACAAATCTGCCGTATATCTGCGAAATCTTCCCTTGTCCCTATTTACCGCATATACTGCACATTGCTTCAAACCTTTTTATCCACAGAAATCTTACATTCAGAGTCTATATAGCAAATATCTACTTTTACCACTCTTATTGACCGTTTTACAAGTTGATGTGCATGAGCACTGGTTGTAAAGTAACCAACTTATAAAATTGAGCTTTTAACTCAATCAATAGGGCAGTTCGCACTGCCAATCGGCATTTGACCCGGCTGTCCGTATGGCCATTCCCTGTTTCACAGGTGGTCAGATATATTTGCATGGATGACTCTTAAAATGTTAAGATTTTCCATATCAGAGGTATCATACAGCAATTTTGGTAAAATGTCAAGAATGATTTTTATTTGGGTTGACATTTGAAAATTTTCACTTTTCTAACGGTACTTCCGTCCGCTTCCCGCAGAACGCAAACATCGCCACGCCCGCCGCAAAGATAAACAACGAGATAAACTGTGAAGTCGAGAGGGATCCGACCGCTCCCCGGTTCAAATCACCGCGGAAAAATTCCAGCACGAAGCGTCCCAGACTGTAGCAGATCAGATACAGGGATACCACCTGCCCCTGTTTTTTGCACTTTTTCGCCGCATAGAGAAGCAGCAGGCAGTGCAGAAAATCCAGACCGCTTGAGATGAGCTGGGTCGGAACCAGGGGAATGTTGTTCGGGGCAAAGTCCGAATCGTGGAACACGATCGCAAAATGGCTGTGGGTCGGCATACCGTAGCAGCAGCCAGCCAGAAAACAGCCGATCCGTCCAAAGCCCTGCGCGAGCGCAACCGACGGCATGACCAGATCCGCGTACTGGAAAAAGGAAATATGCTTGATCCGGCTCAGTATATAACCGCCCAGCACACCGCCGATGATGCCGCCGTACACGACAAATCCGTCGCTGATATCTAGCAATTTCTTCGGGTTTGCCAGAATTTCGTCAAAGATTGTGACATAGTACAGAAGTTTTGCACCTAAAATTCCACATACAACACCGCAGATCGCGATCGAGAGGATCATATCGACATCCATCCCCCGCTTGTTTGCCCGGTACTCTGCCAGGTAATACGCAACGATAATGCCGATGCCAATCATCAGACCGTAGCCGTGGATCGTGATGCTGCCGATTGTGAATAAGTCATTTTTCATGAAAGGTTTATCCTCCTATTTAGTTTACGTTCCCTGATGCTTTTCGATTATAGCATTATTTATATAAAAAAACAAATGTTAATAGATAGCAGAAAAACAGATGTAAAACAGGCTTTTTTCTTCCCATTCTACATCTGTTTCACTGTACTTATTTTATAATTGAGGATATAATCAAGCCCGTATCCAGACTCCTTACGCCTCTTCCCGCTCTTCCTCCGGCAGCAGGTTCGTCATGCTCTTTAAGCTGATCGCCAGTGTCGAGCTGTTGTGCAGCAGCGCCGACATAGACGGTGTGATGATACCAGCCACCCCCAAGAGAATCAGACCCAGGTTGAAGCTGATGACGAAACGGTAGTTTCCATGGACACGTTTCATCAGATCCATGCTCAGATGACGCAGAAGCACGACTTCATCCAGGGAATCTTTCTTGATCGTGATATCCGCGATCTCTCTGGCAATCTCCGCGCCCTCGCTGACTGCGATGCCCGCGTCTGCTGCTGACAGGGCCGGTGAATCGTTGATGCCGTCACCGATCATGATAACTTTGTGGCCTTTCGCCTTCTCCTCCTCAACAAAGCGCGCCTTATCCTCCGGAAGTACCTCGGAGAAATAATCATCCACGCCGACCCTCTTCGCGATCGCCGCTGCGGTCCGCTCGCTGTCGCCGGTCATCATGACAATGCGCTTAAATCCAGCCTCTTTTAACTGGCGGATGACAGACGGTGCTTCCTCACGCAGCGGATCCTCGATGCAGATAACGGCTGCAAGCTGTCCGCCGATTGCCATGTAAAGATGGGAACAATTTTCCGGAAGGTTCTCAAACTTCTCTTTTCCATCCTCCGGCAGTGTGCACTTCTCATCCTCAAATACGAAATGGTGGCTTCCAATCACGACGCGTTCTTCGCCCACATAGGTAGCGATACCGTGCGCTACGATGTAATCCACTCTCGAGTGCATCTCCTCATGTACCAGATGACGTTTTTTCGCTTCCTGTACGACCGCGTTTGCCATCGAATGCGGGAAATGTTCTTCCAGGCAGGCTGCGATACGAAGCAGTTCTTCCTTCTCCATGCCATTGAAAGATACTACATCGGATACAACCGGTTTTGCCTTGGTCAGGGTTCCGGTCTTGTCAAATACGATCGTCTCCGCCTCGGCAACAGCCTCCAGAAACTTGCCGCCCTTGACCGTAATGTGATGCTGGCTTGCCTCACGCATCGCAGACAGGACTGCAAGCGGCATTGCCAGCTTCAGTGCGCAGGAGAAATCAACCATCAGGATCGACAGTGCTTTCGTCGCGTTGCGGGTCAACAGATAGGTAAGCGCGGTACCGCCCAGACTCCACGGAACGAGTGCATCTGCCAGGTTCGACGCCTTGCCTTCAACGGATGATTTGAGCTTCTCCGAATCCTCGATCATCTGTACGATACGCTCATAACGGGTGGAACCGGCGGATTTTTCTACCTTGAAGGTAATCTCTCCCTCTTCCAGCGCGGTTCCTGCGTAAACATAGCTGCCCGGCTCTTTTCTGACCGGCTGGGATTCGCCGGTCATCGAAGCCTGGTTGATCATCGCCTCGCCGCTCACTACGACACCATCCAGTGGAATCACTGTACCCATATGGACGGTCAGCTCGTCGCCCGCGGTAACATCCGAAAGCGGTACAAGGACTTCGGTCCCGTCCACTTTTTTCCAGACCTTTTCCACGTTCAAGGACATGCTCCGCGCCAGATCCCCAACGGATTTCTTATGTGTCCACTCCTCCAGAAGCTCACCGACGCCGAGCAGGAACATAACGGAGCCAGCCGTATTGAAATCGCGGCGCAGAAGGGAAACACTGATCGCCGTCGCATCCAGCACCTCCACATGCAGCTTGCGCTTAAATACGAGGCAGTGGATACCTTTCACGATATAACGGATCGCCTGCACGGACGTGTATACCGCACGGACCGGCGCCGGGAGAAATGTCTTCGTCGCAAAGCGGGTCAGTACCTTCTGAATCAGCTTTTCTTTGTACTCCTGATTCAGGGCGCGTCCGCTGCTTTTAACTGCCATCTCCTGTTTTTCGGTAATCTGACCATCAAACGCCGCTACCTGTACGAGTACCGCCTCCCGATCCTCCTTATAATAGATAACCGCATCTGCTGTCCGCTCATACACCTTAGCCGCCGTCACGCCGTCCAGGCCAAGCAGATACTGTTCCAAAACGTCCGCTTCGCGCACGGTATGGAATTTCCGGGCAAGGCTGATACGGATTCTTCCTTTGATTTCATGCTTTATAATGAATTTCATGATTCATCTTCCTCCGGTTATAGAAGAGCTGCCGCGAGACAGCATCCCATGCTATCTTGCGGCAGCCCCCCCTGTTATTTAGATTCATGTATTCTTGGAGTTGCTATTACTGCTCTGCCTTCTCAGCCTCCGGTGCGGCCTCGGTTGCCTCAGCAGTCTCGTTGAAATCCTCATCCTCACCAAAGCTCTCATAGCCGCGAGCCTCGTTGATCTGCTTTGCCTCAGCCAGGATGTCCTCAGCGTTCTCCTGAATATTGGTAGCGGTGGTCATCACACAATCACGTGCACGAAGTCCGGCTGCTACGCAGTTTACGTAAAATTTCTTTGCATCCTCGCTGCCAAGAATCTTAACACCTGCTGTTCCGAACAAAACGCCGCCTGCAAATAAACCTAATTTTTTTAATTTGAAAATGTCCATCATGATTACTCCTCCTCTGATATTATCTAAATTATATTCACATATGATTTTTGAAAACTATTTATTCCATTTCAAATGCGAATATAGCTGCGTTTAATGACTCATTTCTGAGGTACAAGTAGATGGTAACAGCTTACCCCCATGATAGTCAAACCTAACTTTCCTTATTGAGATTTTTTATCAACTGGCATCCGAAGTTATACTTGACAGCTCATCCTCATTCCGCAGAGAATACTGGCGGCAACGGTTTAAAACGCCGATTTCTTCCAGCACTGCAATCATCCGGTACACCGTTGCCTTGCCGATCCCCGGGTCGCGCTTGGATGCCTCGTAGTAGATCTCCTTACAACTGCTCCATCTTCCCTCCAGGATCACATCCAACATGATCTTTCTTTGATCGGTCATCCGTTTCCCCCGTCTCTTCAGTTCGCTGATAATCTGCTCTCTCTGCTGCATCGTATCATCTCTCTTTCCATATCTTCTAAATTATTTTTCCGCACATCTGCCGTTTCCGTCCACAACCCGGCTTTTTATTAGCGCAGACTAACTGTTCGTTTAAAATATATAGCATACTCTGCTTGCCACTCTTTTTGCAAGTACTAAATTCCGCTTTTGCCTCTGGCTCAGCCTCATTAAGTCCTTAGATACGACTCGCACTAAGTGCTCATATTATATTGTGTTTCATCAAAAACAAAACATAATTAGCATGAACAAACTCGGGTTAGAATGCCGCAACTCAAGTTAGATGTCTCTAACCTTAATTTAAAGACTACCTCTTTTTTTCTCATCTGTCAATGAATTTTCGAAAATATATTTGATTTTCTTCTCTGATAATGGTAAGGTACTCACAGAATAATCAATTCAGACAGGAAAGGAAGGATTTTTCGATGAGCTTCAAAGAAATAAAGCCAGAAGAATTAAATTTTAACCCGTTTACCCGCATCGGTTCCGACTGGATGCTTTTAACCGCCGGCACCGAGGATAAATTCAACACCATGACTGCCAGCTGGGGTGGCGCAGGCGTATTCTGGGGCAAACCGGCTGTTACCTGCTATATCCGTCCCCAGCGCTACACCAAAGAATTTATAGACAAAGAAGAACTCTTCTCCGTCAGCTTCTTAAAAGACGGACACCGCGATGCTCTCAAACTCTGCGGCTCCGTATCTGGCCGTGACCACGACAAAATCAAGGAAGCCGGCCTGACCCCGGTCTTCATCGACGGCGTACCGGCATTTGAAGAAGCTGACACCATCCTCATCTGCCGCAAAATGTACCGCACATCCATGAATCCGGCAGATTTTATCGATAAGGACGCTGACAGCAAGTTCTATCCGGAAAAGGACTATCATGATATGTATATTGCGGAGATTGTGAAAGCGGTTGTGGCTGAATAAGCAGAGCCGTTCCATTTAAAATTTAAATCCCACAGGGAATGCCGCTGTCTGGTCTCTAGCTGTGATTGTATGTTTTCCTGACAGGCAATCACAGCCGAAAACGCTGATTTGCAGCATTTTCTGTGGGAATCCTTTGAATGATCCTTTTTGGTTTATTTGTTTATATTGTATCTTTATTTATTCCTTTATTTTGCCAATTCCAGCATCTGCGCCAGCGGACCAACCGCCCTCTGCCGCATCGCCTCATCCATCTCCACTTCCTCTTCCGGATTTTCCAGCGCCCGCAGTACGCTGTCCAGATGAATCTTCTTCATGTTCGGGCAAAACTGGCGGTGACCTACGGAGAAAAACTTCTTCTCCGGGTTCTTCTGCAGCAGTTCATAGAACACGCCCATCTCGGTGCAGATCAGGAAGACTTTCTCATCCGAATTCGTCGCATAATCAATAATCTGGGAGGTACTTCCGACAAAATCTGCCAGCTCCAGCACATCGCCGGTACACTCCGGATGCGCCAGCACAACTGCCTCCGGATGCAGCTCTTTTGCTTTCTTTACATCTTCCGCATGAATACTCTTATGTACATGGCAGAAACCGTCATTGAAAATAAAATGTTTCTCCGGCACTTTTTTTGCGATAAAACGTCCCAGATTCTCATCCGGAATAAAGAAAATATCCTTGTTCGGCAGTTTTTTCACGATTTTGAGTGCATTCGATGAGGTAACACAGACATCCGATTCTGCCTTGATCTCCGCCATCGAGTTCACATAACAGACAACGGCTACATCCGGATACTCTTTGCGTACTTCGCGGATCTTCTCCACCTCAACCATGTGAGCCATCGGACAGTCTGCGCTCCGGTCTGCCATGATAACCGTCTTCTCCGGGCTTAAAATCTTCGCACTCTCGCCCATAAATGACACGCCACAGAAAATGATCGTCTTCTGCGGCACCGTCGTCGCCAGCTCCGCCAGATAATACGAATCGCCCACATAATCGGCAATCTCCTGCACTTCCCCATCAACGTAATAATGTGCCAGAATCACGGCATCCTTCTCTTTTTTTAATGTCTCGATCCGCTGCTTTATCTCCTGATCCATCTCTTTTCCCTCTCCTTTTTTCACCGCTCTGTTCACGCTTCCGAATCCCCATCGATTGACAGAAACCATACCATTTTTCCGACAGCTGCGGTTCATTTTCTTCTTTACAATGTATCCGACATCTTTGCCACGCCATATTTCTCTGTCCATATAGCTTCCACACGGTAAACTTCTGTGATTATACCTCTAAGAGAAAAGCTGTGTCAATGAAATTTTGACACTTTTTATTACATCTGTCTTGTCATATAGCAATTCATCTACATACAGACTGAACGTCTGCTTTTCCGGCGCTTCAACCAGAGCAGCCAATATGCATTTATGCAATTTTTTTGTTTCACAAATGTATTTTACTGTGCAACAAAAAGTCAAACCAAAAATCGGACGGTTTTTCGCTGTGTTTTTCACTGTTCAAACCGTCCGATCTACATGACATATTTATAATTTTATCGCTTTATGCACATCCGCCCTTATTGCTGAAACAGCACCAGTCTCGATACCTTTCCTTCCGCGTCCGCCCAGATCGCGCATTTCTTTCCCGCTTCCAGATCGTCTGCGGTCACGATGTTCCGGGTTAAATACGGCAGAATACGTGTCTCAGCGCTGACAGTATAGGTCACGCCATCCTTTGCTTTCACACAGACGGTATCATCATTCTCGGCACTCTTTTTCACCGACTCGATCTCCGTGTAAACCGGCACGGCGCTCACATCGGTTACATGGACGAAGAAGAGCTGTCCGTTCGTGATTGGCGGCTCGCTCATCGCCATCGCATCCCCGATGTAGGCATATACAACGGTTCCCGTCTCCGCCTCGGTCATATCGACCGGATTGCCTGTCTCTGCGTCAAAAATCGGCGTTTCCGGTGAAAATGTGATCACCATCTCGCCGGCACTGCTGATTCCCGACTGATTGTCGATCGTGACGGAATCGCTGGTAACCTCCGAAACCGGACCATACACACAAATAAATTCGGATGAAACCTTCTTTCCTGTACCGGATGCCGGACCGGACGGGGCGTTTTTCTCGATAACCGTATTACTCTCGCTGGTTTCCGCTGCAACGTTCTCCCCAGCTGCCTTCGTATCTTCGACAGCCGTCTTATTCTCCTCATCGCCCGCTTTTGCACTGGAAGCGCACCCAAGCGCACCTACCGACAGTGCTGCACAAATCCCCGTAATATATAACGATTTTTTTTTCATAATTTGAATCTCCTTCCGACTGTTCTTATGCCTGCTCCCTGTCTGTTCCCAGGGACTTCTCTGAAATTTTTCAAAACTTCCCAGGCACTTTTTAGTTTGTCCTAAAACCAGTGAAATATTTTTCTTTATACTCTGTATTCAGCTCTTCTATCTGGTTTTCTCTGTTCTAACAGTCTACCCTATTTCACCCAAAAGTAAAAGTGCTTTTTTCTTACGGATTTCTGATATTTTATTACTGTTCACGCATACGTGCCCAGTAACGGAATTTGCCGTGGCTTCGCATTTAAATACGGCAAATTCCTGCTGCCACCACGTTTTCTTACGGCACTTTCGGTTCCAAAAGTGCCTACCCGTAAACAGTAACGATATTTTCCTTTGCCGGTCAGGAGGTCCATACAAAGCTTCAGCAACTGTGCTGCCATGTAACATTTCACTCCACTTCCTCTTCTATCAGCTCCACACGGCAGATCTGTGGAAAATTTACCGCGATCTCCCCGCCTATATTTTCAAGTCCAGGCTGATTTCCACTCCTTATTTCCGCCAACCACAAAACCTGCTGGTAATAGTCGATTTTCTTCAATCGTCCTGCTGCCGTTCGGTAAGCGCCGCCATCCTTGTGCACGTCCGGTTGGAACCAGGTCACAGAAAGCCGAACCGTCTCGCCACGCATCAGCTGCTCCTCCGCTTCCACAAGCGTCTGATTGATCATCTCACGCACGCTGTCATCCAGATCGATCTCCCGCTCGGTCAGACGCGCTTCCTCCTCTACCGCCTCCTCATAGCCATTCAGTGCAGCAAACGAGGCAAACTGCGCCGCCCGGTCCTCCACCGGCATCCGTGCATGGCGCAAGGGAAATGGGTAAGAATGACCGAGGATATCGCCGTAGCGGCGCTGGGCGTCACTTTCCTGCCCTTTTGGGGTTTGGCTTCGTCCACCTTTTAAGTTTTCAAATTCATTCACTCTATATTGATCTTCCATCTACGCCTGATGTCCCCCGATCTGCCCGTTGCGCTCCTTGGCGGTCGCGCCTTCCTCAAAGTTCATCCCGCGCAGCACCGCGTTTTTTCCGTATTTTTTCTTGATTGTCAGAAGCGCTTCCTGCATCCGGCGCTCCCGCTCACGTTTTTTCTGTTCTTCCTTCTCTTTTGCTTCCTTTTTTGCGTAATCGGTAAACAACTCAAGCTGTTCAAAAGTTTCCTTCTGTTCACGCTCTTTCGCCATTTTCTCATTTACCACATGACATGCCGAGAGCGACATCCGGCGGATGAGAAGCGCCGGGTTGACAATCTTATCATACAGAGCCGCCATCGCCTCCAGAAGCTCGCTTGAGGACGAAGTCGCACGCGGCAGATTCCACGTTCCATGTGCATGCTTCGGCACACGCCGCCCGTAGCGATCGGTTGTTACCGGTCCCTTGTATACTTTCCGTATCTCCGGGCGGGTCAGGTTTTCGATGTCATATCCGACCGTTAGAACGAGCTGATCGGTCACCAGCCGTTTTTCCACCAGCTCCAGCGAGATCCCGTCAATCATCTCCTGAACCACGATCCGCGCCTTGTCCGCCGTGTACGGACAGTGAAGCACCTGTCCGCAGCCCAGGCTGCTACTCTGCGGCTTGTACGCCCGTATCTGTGCGATCGTGCACGACTCATAGCCCCACGCATGGTCAATCAGAAGCTCGGCGTTGATGCCGAACATCTGGTACAACAGTTCCTCGCTGTAAAACTCGCCCGGTTTTCCCAGTGAACAACGCGCAATATCGCCCATTGTCCGAAGTCCCGCCTGCCAGAGTTTCTTCTGATAGCCCGGTCCAACCCGCCAGAAATCAGTCAGCGGCTCATGCGTCCACAAAAGCTCCCGATAACTCTGCTCATCCAGCTCGGCAATCCGCACGCCGTCCTTGTCCGCTTCCACGTGCTTCGCCACAATATCCATCGCCACCTTGCACAGATACAGATTCGTCCCGATCCCCGCCGTCGCCGTGATGCCCGTTTCCTCTAACACCGTGCGGATGATGCGCTTTGCCAGCTCGCGCGGCGAAACCTTGTAAATCCCCAGATATTCCGTAACATCCATGAATACCTCGTCGATCGAATACACATGGATGTCCTCCGGTGCCACATACCGGAGATAAATCTGGTAGATCTGCGTGCTCCATTTCATATAGTATGCCATTCTCGGCGGCGCAACCAGATAGCTGACCGCCAGCGACGGATCCGCCTTTAATTCTTCATTTCTCCACGATTTATCCCGGAACTGACGTCCCGGCGCCAGTCTGCGGCGTTCCTCATTGACTTCCCTAATCCGCTGAATCACCTCAAATAACCTGGGACGCCCCGGCACACCATAGGATTTCAGTGACGGTGACACCGCCAGACAGATCGTTTTCTCCGTCCGCGACGGATTCGCCACGACCAGATTCGTCGTCAACGGATCCAGACCGCGCTCTACGCACTCGACCGATGCATAGAACGATTTTAAATCAATGGCAATGTACGCGCGCCTGGAAACTGTTTTCTGCATGGCAGGATCCTCCCTTCTCTATGAATTTAAAATTTGAGCGCCACTGGTAAAAAATCATCTCAAAAAATCAAGCACAGAAAGATTCCGAGCGTACACATGAAAATCCAGTTAAAAACTCACTACATGCTTCTATTATAGCATAACCATCAGCTTCACGAAATACTCAAATCCAAACATGTGTTTTACAGCAGTAAAAAGAATGTGCCTTGGCGCATCCGGGCGTCTCGCGCGGTCGCTTGCGACATGTTTCTGCTTCGCGCGGGTGTGCATCCTCGCGGAGCGTTTTTTGTTTCATAGGACGTAATTTCCTATGAAACAAAAAACCTCCAGTCCATTCGAATGAGAATCACATTTCTCATCCAAATAAACTGGAGGTTTTCTATCTCACCAGGTTTACCTCTTGGATTTATTTACCATTTATTTCTGGCATTATAACTGCGGACCAGCCTTTACCAGAGCCTTGCCAGCTTCGTTTCCTTCGTATTTAGCGAAGTTCTTGATGAAACGGCTTGCCAGATCTTTTGCTTTCTCTTCCCACTCAGCCTCGTTTGCATAGGTATCGCGGGTATCCAGGATAGCCGGATCTACGCCCGGAAGCTCGGTCGGTACTTCGAAGTTGAAGTACGGGATCTTCTTGGTCGGAGCCTTCTGGATGTCACCGTTTAAGATAGCGTCGATAATACCACGGGTATCTTTGATGGAGATACGTTTGCCGGTTCCGTTCCAGCCTGTATTTACGAGGTAAGCTTTTGCTCCGCTCTTCTCCATTCTCTTAACCAGCTCTTCTGCGTATTTGGTCGGATGCAGCTCCAGGAAAGCCTGTCCGAAGCAAGCGGAGAAGGTCGGGGTCGGCTCGGTAATGCCGCGCTCGGTACCAGCCAGTTTTGCTGTAAATCCGGATAAGAAGTAGTACTGTGTCTGCTCCGGTGTCAGGATAGATACCGGCGGAAGTACTCCGAATGCGTCTGCAGACAGGAAGATAACGTTCTTAGCTGCCGGTGCAGAGGATACCGGACGTACAATATTCTGAATATGATCGATCGGGTAGGATACACGGGTGTTCTCGGTTACGCTCTTATCAGCGAAATCGATCTTGCCGTTCTCATCCAGGGTAACGTTCTCAAGCAGCGCATCACGTCTGATAGCGTTGTAGATATCCGGCTCAGACTCTTTATCCAGGTTGATAACCTTCGCATAGCAGCCGCCCTCGAAGTTGAATACACCGTTGTCATCCCAGCCGTGCTCGTCATCACCGATGAGAAGACGTTTCGGGTCGGTAGAAAGGGTAGTCTTGCCAGTTCCGGAAAGTCCGAAGAAGATAGCGGTGTTCTCGCCATTTAAGTCGGTGTTAGCGGAGCAGTGCATAGCAGCGATGCCCTTTAACGGAAGGTAGTAGTTCATCATGGAGAACATACCTTTCTTCATCTCTCCACCGTACCAGGTGTTGATGATAACCTGCTCGCGGCTTGTGATATTGAAGACAACAGCTGTCTCAGAGTTTAATCCAAGCTCTTTGTAGTTCTCAACTTTAGCCTTGGAAGCATTGTATACTACGAAGTCCGGTTCGAAATCAGCCAGTTCTTCGTCGGTCGGAACGATGAACATATTCTTTACGAAATGAGCCTGCCAAGCAACCTCCACAATAAAACGGATCGCCATACGGGTGTCTTTATTTGCGCCGCAGAAAGCATCTACTACAAACAGTCTCTTGTTGGAGAGCTCTTTTAAAGCGATATCCTTTACTGCGCTCCAGGTCTCTTTGGATGCTACATGGTTGTCGTTCTTATACTCGTCTGAAGTCCACCATACTGTGTCCTTAGAGTTCTCATCCATAACGATGAATTTGTCTTTCGGGGAACGTCCGGTATAAATACCTGTCATAACGTTTACTGCACCAAGCTCGCTGACCTGACCTTTTTCATAGCCCTCCAGCTCCGGTTTGGTTTCTTCTTCAAACAGCATCTCATAAGAAGGGTTGTAAACAATCTCCGTTGTTCCTGTGATTCCGTACTTGCTTAAATCGATCTTAGCCATCTTAATACCCCTTTCCTGTTATCCGGCGGCTCCCGTCTGTGTGAAATTGTCAGCTTCGCTGACCAGAATCATGCGCCAAGTCTCACGGACGTTCGACTTAAATTTTGTCTGACATTTCTCACCGAACCGGGGATTTCAGTGTCCCCCACTGTACATGTGTATAGTTTGCAACCGCTTTACCTTTTCACGGTTCTTATATTTTGTACAATGCGAAAACTCGCCTTTTCTTCTCTTTATCTATTTTTACCAAAAGAGATTACTTCATCATTCTAATGCATTCATGGTAAAAAATCAAGCGAAATCGCGAAATGATTGATATTTTTTTATCAATTTCATTATTTCAAATATATCTGTCACTCACAGCGTCTAAATCGTTTAAGTTTTAAAATCACACGTACCACACCGCTTCATTCGTCGCTGAAATGGCATCCGTACCCGCCTCAAAGGCCGCCATCACATCTTTTTTGTCAGACAGCAGTCCCCCGGCGATCAGCGGAATATCGGTGTACTCGCGCATGATCTTAAGAATCTTCGGCATCACCCCCGGCATGATCTCGACTGCATCCGGTCGGAACATTTCGATCTGTTTTTTCAACGTATCGAGTGCGATCGAATCCACAACAAAGGTTCTCTGGATCGCATAAAGTCCCATCTCCTTCGCGCGCTCCACCAGTGTATTTTTTGTGCTGATAATACCGTCCGCCCGCGTATTGTGGGCGATAAAATCGACCGCCACCCTCTTGGTGCTCAGTCCCTGGATCATATCCACGTGGACGATCGCCACCTTCCCGGCGTCCTTGATGCGCGCTACAATCTGATCAATATCACAGATCGTGCCAAACAGCACAAATACTACCTTACATTCAGATTTAAGACTTTTTTCCAGCCCTTCCCAGCTCTTAATCGCTGCGATTATCGGAGATTCCTCCAGTAATTCAAGCATTGTCATTCTATGCTTCCTCTTCTCTCATAGTCTTGAGTATTTCTCCCATCTCTTTCAGCCCTGTGAAAATCGCATCCGGCACGACATCCGCCTTCGGTACATCCTCCAGCTTCGTCTCGCCGGTCAGCACCAGGATTCCGTGTGCCCCATTTACCACGCCGGTTTTCACATCCGTGTAGATCCGGTCGCCGACAAACGACATTGCCTCGCGCTTTGCCCCGGTCATCTCCAGAACCATATCCACGGTCTCCTTGAATGGTTTTCCGACATACTTCGGCTCCTTTCCGGTCGATAAGGAGATTGCCGCGCACATTGCGCCGCAGTCCGGGATAAAACCATCCTTCGTCGGGCAGTTGATATCCAGATGCGTTGCCAGGAACACAGCGCCGTTGCGGATATACGTGCAGGCACGCTCCAGCTTCTCATAGGTCAATGTCATATCAAAGCCAATCACGACCACATCCGGCATCTCCCCTGTCAGAAGAATGCCATTTTCACGGAAATTCTCCTCCAGATCCGGCGTTCCCACCAGATAGACTTTCTTTTCAGGATAATACTCTTTCAGATACTGAATCATCACATCCCCGGATGTAATGATCTGATTCCTTTTAATATAACACCCCATTTTTGCCAGTTTGTCAATATATGTTTTCGGAGATTTCGACGAATTATTCGTAAAAAATACATATCTCTTCCCTGCTTTCTCCACTTCCTCCAGGAAATCCAACGCCCCGTCGAGCACATCCGTATCCAGATAAAACGTCCCGTCCATATCGAGGACAAACAGTTCTGTCTCCTTTAAAATTTCACGTTTTTCCATGCCTCTCTCCTTGTAATTTTTATCTCTGTAAATATGTAAACACTAAATTTTTTTCCAAAACAACTTTATCCAATCCTGCACAAATATGCAAGCACGTTTTTCATAAATCTTAATTTCAAAAATGGGAAGCCGTACAAATCTCTTCTATGAGTCTGTACAACCTCCCATCTCTCATCTTTATATTCTGCGACAGGCTGGCGGCGTCACTTTTACGTTTTTTACGCCCGCCCTACATTCTTGCTCGCCACAACCGCAACCCCGGTTCCAGCGCAGTCTGCGATAATCACATCCCCGATATGCACCGGAGCAGCCACCTTCACGGCGCGGATCTCCTTCATGCAATCAAAGATTTTGCCCTTCGGGATATCCGAAGCCGTCTTGACCGCTGCTCTCTCGATCGTGCCGCCCTCGACGCGTACCGTTGAAGTAACGATTCTCGTCGGATTGGTTACCTCTTTCTTTGCATACGCCTCGCCGCGCGGGCATGTATTTCCTTCTACCTTGATCTCGTCATTTCCCATCGTCACAGTGAGCTGACAGCCCAGCGGACATCCGATACAGGTCAGTTCTCTTACTTCCATCACTCATCCACCTCCGTGCAAATGGTTATTTCTTTCAGATCCGGATATTTCTCCAGACTTTCCTTCGTCAGGATTACCTGCTCCATCTCACCTGGTGCCAGCACGCGTTTTTTGCGGCTACTCACGCGCTCTCCGTCAAAATAAACGGAAATGCTGCGATTTTTATAAACATCTGCCACACGGAAACGAACCGTCAGCTTGTCTGCCATCGCCTCGGTATCGATCGACTGCGGTACCGTGTAGCGGACGCCATTTTCTGCCTTGAGTGTCACGCTGTGACCTTTCTTCGTCTCGCCGGATTTCACATATTTCGCTGCGTTCTGTCCTGCCAGCGCTGCCTCCTCGGATACATAGTCAACCAGATCATGTACATGAAGCACGTTGCCGCAGGCAAATACACCCTCGATGCCTGTTTCCAGACGGTCATTGACCATTGGACCGGAGGTAACCGGGCTCATCGCCACGCCCATATTTCTCGTCAGCTCATTCTCCGGAATCAGGCCACAGGATAACAGAAGCGTATCACAGTCATAGTGCTCTTCGGTACCCGGAATTGGTTTGCGGTCCAGTCCGACCTGTGCCAGCGTGATGCCTTTCACGCGCTCTTTTCCCTCGATATTCACAACCGTATGGCTTAACTTCAACGGAATATCAAAGTCGTTTAAGCACTGTACGATATTTCTCTTCAGGCCGCCCGAATACGGCATCAGCTCCGCTACGACCTTAACCTTTGCGCCCTCCAGTGTCATACGTCTCGCCATGATCAGTCCGATATCGCCGGAACCAAGGATGACAACCTCTTTACCGACCATATGACCCTCGATGTTCATGAGACGCTGTGCTGTACCAGCAGTGTAGATACCTGCCGGACGATACCCCGGAATGTTCAGGGCGCCTCTCGGACGTTCGCGGCATCCCATCGCCAGGATAATCGCTTTTGCCTTGATGAGCTCCAGTCCCTCGCTCCGGCTTACGACTGTGATCTCTTTGTCTTTATTGATATCCAGTACCATGCTGTTTAAGCGGTACGGAATTTCCAGCTTTTTCACTTCTTCCTCATAACGTGCCGCATACTCCGGTCCGGTCAGCTCTTCTTTAAAGGTATGAAGACCAAAACCATTGTGGATACACTGATTTAAGATACCGCCCAGCACGCTGTCGCGCTCCAGAATCAGAATATCCTCTGCGCCGCTTTTCTTTGCCGCTGCTGCCGCTGCCAGTCCAGCCGGACCGCCGCCGATAATTACAATGTCATGCTGAATCATGGTTATGCCTCCTCACCTTTTATCATTTCGGAACCTTTGCGGTTTTTGCAGATCTCTGTGATCGGGATTCCCGTCTCACGGGAGAGAATTTCCATCGCTCTCGGAGTGCAGAAGCCTGCCTGACACCGTCCCATACCCTGACGGACGCGCCGTTTGATGCCATCCATCGAGCGTGCGCCGAGTGTACGGGTGATCGCATCCACGATCTCCCCCTCGCTGATTGTCTCGCAACGGCAGACGATTGCGCCGTATGCCGGGTTCTTGCGGATCAGTTCTGCGCGTTCTTCCGTATTTAAACGTGCTGCTTTCACGATGCCCTTGCGGACCGGATTGAAATTCGGATTCTTGCCAAATCCAGCTTTTTCCTCGATCATCCCAGCCAGATATTCACCGATCGCCGGTGCGCAGGAAAGTCCCGGAGACTCGATTCCGGCTGCATCAAAGAAGCCCGGTGCGTCCTCCGCCTCACCGATGATGAAATCATCGCCGTCCTCATGGGCACGCAGACCGGAGAAGGAAGTGATGACCTGACGGAACGGAATGTTGTTGACACTCTTGGCTGCCTTCTCACATGCCTCTGCCAGTCCCTCGGCGGTCGTGTAGGTTCCGTCCTTATCTTCCTGATCCACCGCGGTCGGTCCGACTAAGAGATTTCCGTGAATCGTCGGGCTGACGAGGATTCCCTTGCCATACTTGCCCGGAAGCTGGAAGACAGTCGCTGATACGTGGTTGCCTGCCTCTTTATCGAGCAGGCAGTACTCGCCGCGGCGCGGCACAATGTGAAGCTTCTTTTCCGAAACCATGTTGTGGATCTCGTCAGAATACACGCCGGCTGCGTTCACGACATATTTTGTCTCGAAGACACCGTTGTTGGTTATCACACGGTATCCTTCTGTCGTTTTTTCAACTTTTTCTGCTTTTGTGTTGAATACAAATTCAACGCCGTTATCACAGGCATTCTCTGCCAGCGCGATCGTCAGACCAAATGGACATACGATGCCGCCAGTCGGTGCATAGAGCGCTGCCACAACCTCCCCGCTGACGTTCGGCTCCATCTTGCGGACCTCATCGCCGGTCAGAATGGAAATATCCGGCACACCGTTTGCCACGCCTCTCTCATAGAGTGCCTGCAGCGCCGGGAGGTCCTCCTGCGCGAAGCAGAGTACCAGGGAGGAATTCCGCTTGAAATCAAAATCGAGTTCTTTGGATAAATCTCCCATCATGGCGTTGCCTTTTACATTGAGCTTTGCTTTTAAAGAACCTGTCTTTGCGTCATAGCCCGCATGGACGATAGCACTGTTTGCCTTCGATGTGCCGGAGCAGACATCCTCTTCTTTTTCCAGAAGCACGGTGCGGCACTCATATTTCGAAAGCGCTCTGGCGATGCTGCTGCCGATGACGCCACCTCCGATAATCACTACGTCGTATGTATTTCCGTTCATACTGTGATCCTCCATTATTTATACTAAATGTTTTCTTGCTCTCGTTTCAACTATCCTGTTTGTTTAGACAATTCATCCTATTTCTGCTGCATTTCGTGCGTAAGCCCATCTGAACCCTTTAGCTGCTACAGCTCCTCTGCAAACCGGATCTCCTCCATCGCCTGAATATCGCTCAGAAGTGTTTTTCGAAGCGACTTGTCCTGCACTTCCACCGACATCGTCGCGGAGGGACCCTCGCCCTTTAACTTATTCTTGGCAATATCAAAAGACACGATTTTCACATTCTTAGAACGCATGGTATCCATGAACGCCCCAACACACCGGCTGCTGGTAAATTCCAGATAGAAATCGAACACCTTTGCATGCTCATGAATCATTGTATCCACACGTGTCAGGAGCTTCAAGGTAACCGCAATCAGAATCAGACCGTAAACCGCACCGTCCACAAATCCGATACCGGCTGCCAGTCCTTCACAGGCGCAGACCCAGAGACACGCCGCTGTAGTCAATCCACGCACCTGATTACGCCCGGTTACCATGATCGTGCCAACCCCTAAAAATCCGACACCGCTGATAACCTGCGCGCCCATCCGCGCCATGTCCGCTTTTGCAGATGGAAATGTCCGGAACATATATTCACTCGTCAACATGACAAGCGCTGAACCCAGGCAGACCAGCACATGCGTCTTGATGCCCGCACCGCGCCGTTTCAGGCCACGGTCAATTCCAATGAACATTCCCACCGCCAGCGAAAACAGCAGGCGAATCCAGATGCCGACCGCTGTCCAGGTCGCCGCCGTCTCCACAATCCATTTCCAAACTGCCATTTTTTCTCCCTCTGCAAGCCCGTAAAGCTTCTAGAACACAGCTCTTTTTCGCTCCACAAGACTCTTCCATGACCGATACCGGTATCTTTTATGGAACAAAAAAGAGCAGAAAGCATCCGTATTTCTACGTTTGCCTTTCTGCTCTTAATCTCACAGGCTTTATTATATCCAATTTATTAACGTTTTGTCAATCTGTTTCTATGCTGCGCCGTACAGAAGATCCGGTACACATGTAATTAAGAACGGGCAGAAGGTCAGAAGCAGAAGAACAACCAGAAGGGACACGATAAATGGCCATACTTCCTTCAGGAACTCACTGATCGGACATCCCGTGATACCACAGGTCGTGAACATCATCGAACCGAACGGAGGTGTAATACCACCGATCATGATGTTAACGATCGCTACCAGTCCAAAGTGGTAATCATTGATTCCAAGCTGTCTTGCAACCGGAAGCAGCAGAGGTGTGATAATCATCAGCGCCGCACCGCCTTCCAGGAACATACCCATAATCAGAAGAATTACGTTGCATGCCATGAGGAACAGCCACTTGTTGGTTGTCAGGCTTAACATACCAGTTGCCACGACTCTCGGCAGGTTAATCCAGGTCATGTAGTAACCGAATACATTCGCTGCAACCATGATCAGGACAACGCTGGAAGTACCGGCGATACTGTCAAGCAGGATCGGAACCAGATGCTCTTTCAGGGATAGTTTCTTGTAAACGAAACGTCCGATAATAATACAGTAAAGAACGGCTACCGCACCGCCCTCAGACGGGGTAAACATGCCAAAACGCATTCCCAGGATGATACCAAATGGGAAGAACAGACCCCAGAAAGAGGTAATACCCTGTTTCACGATCTCTTTCAGAGACGGGAATTTTTCACGGGTGGTCGGGTAGTTTCTCTTATGTGCAATAATCGAAACAACGATCATCATCGAGATTGCCATCAGAATACCCGGAATATAACCAGCCGCAAACGTACGACCCAGGGAAATCTGTGCAATCAGTGTAAAAACGATCAGGTTTACTCCCGGCGGAATAACCGGTGTAGCAGCCGAGGAAGCCGCTGTGATCGCTGCGGAGAACGCCTTGGAGTAACCTCTCTTCTCCATCTCCGGAACCAGCATCTTGGACTGCATCGCACAATCTGCGTTGGCCGAACCGGAGCATCCGCCCATCAGCATACTAAGTACTACGTTTACCTGTGCCAGACCGCCTTTCATATGACCGGTCAGCACTTCCGCGAAATCCATCATCTTGTCACTGATGCCGCCGTAGTTCATGACGGAACCAGCCATAACGAAAAATGGAATCGCTAACATCGAGAACGACTGTGTAGAGGTCATAACCTTCTGTAAGATCAGCCAGTTTTTACTGGTTGTATCAATAAATGTAAAATAAAAGAAGGTTGAACCAAACAGTGCATATACAATCGGCATTCCCAGGAAATAGAGAATAAATACCATAAAAATCGGAACGAGTTCAATTAATTCGAGTCCCATCAGTTATTTCCCCCTTTCCCTTTAAATACCTTGATAATATCCTTAACCAAAAAGTAAATACAGAAAATCAGTGAAAGCCCAAATCCGATCGGAACCGCGCCGGAAATATACCAACTCGGAACACGCAGCGTATTCGTCAGCTTATCCATCGTGTTCATCACATACTGGACGCTTGTTCTGGTCAGCATAATCAGAGTAACAAGCTCCAGAAGATCCATAATAACCTTAACAACTTTTCTTATCTTCTCCGGAAGAATGTTGATCAGGATGTCTACGCCCAGATGTGCGTGCTTACGGTACGCATATGCGCTTCCAATAAAGACGGTCCAGACGAAGAGCCCCGTAGCGACCTCTTCCGACCAATACAACGGTCTTTTCAGGAAATAGCGCATAAGGACGTTTGCGTTTACAACGATTGTACAGAGTGTCAGTGTCACGCAGGTAATAATTGCATCCAGGTTTACCAGCACCGACCCCAGTGTGATTTTTTTCTTTTCCATAGTCTATCCTCATGCATTCATAATGGCAGTCAGTTTTGCATAACCGACGACTGTTCTGTCATACAGCCATCTTTCCAGCAGTTGTAACTGTTCAGTACCTTCACAGTCACGCGCAAAAATCCATTAAAAATTGCCTACGGCAATGGGATTTTTGCCTGCTGGCCCATGTTTTCGTACGGTCAGCGCAGTAAATGCGCAGACCTACTGAACAGTTACCAGCAGTTTCATATTTCCGGCACTATACGTTTGTCGGAAGTCTGCCCGGACCTCAGACAATCTTCTTTGTTCTGACAGCCCGGGCAGATATACTTTCTTCTCCGCAGCGGTTCTGATAACCGTTACGTTTTACCATTTCATAATTGCTTTAAAATACTGTATTTGTTCGGAACAATCTACATTATTCGTTCTTTGCACGGTAGTCATTCAGGAAATCAACCAGTTTCTGATGAAGTTCCGGATCTGCGCCGTACTCGTCTACGATCCAGTCATAAACCGGAGCACAAGCCTCTGTGAATGCGTCAATATCTACATCGTTCCACTCAACGCCTTTGTCTTTCAGGAACTCGATCATGGAAGCTTCGTCGTTCTCAGCATTTTCCTGCTCCCACTTACCAGCTTCTACACAGCACTCATCCAGGATGTTTCTCCATTTTTCCGGGATGGACTGATATACGTCCTCAGCCATGAATAACCAACGGGTTGCGATGAAGTGGTTCGTGTTTGCAACTTTCTTGGTGTACTCATAAGCACCTGTATCCTTCAGAGTGGAGATGGAACCTTCGAAACCATCAACAACACCACTGGACATAGCAGATAAGCACTCCGTAAAGCTCATTGCAGACGGGGTAGCACCCAGACAGGTAATCGTCTTAACAAACAGCGGAGACTCGGTCGAACGCATGATCAGACCATTTAAGTCAGCCGGTTTCTCAACTACCTTGTTCGTACATACGCTTCTGAATCCGAACGAATAATGTGTATCCAGAACGTGGATGTTGTGCTCGCTTGCCAGTTTTGCATTCAGATCTTTTACAATATCAGAATCCATCACTGCATTATACTCTGCATTGTTCTTGTAAAGCATCGGTCCAACTAATACGTTGTAATCGCCGATGTAATCAGCAAAGTAGGACGGCTCCTCCAGACCCATCCAGACAGCGCCGTTGTGTGCCTGTGCTACAGACTCCGCATAGCAGTCAAGCTGGTTCTGTCCGTAATACTCCAGAGTGATATGACCATCGGTCTTCTCTTTTACCAGGTCTGCCAGATATTCGCTGGCTTTGTAGTTCCACTCTGCCGGCTGGAATACGTTGGAAAACTTGATGGTGATGTAGTAATCATCTGCAGATGCCTCGTCACCTGCTGCCGTTCCTGCGTCTGCTGCCTTTGTGTCAGTCTTTGCGCCGCTACCGCCGCAGGCCGCCAGGCTCATCGCCATCGTCGCTGCCAGTACTACTGATAATACTTTTCTCATACGTTTTCTCTCCTTTTTCTTAACCTCCCCCAGTCATCTTTCTGACCGGTTCATCAACAGTTTCTACTACTTTCTAAATAAATTACCATTTCAGCATTTAGGCAAAAAAATAGCACCATTTTTAAAAAACAGTCTTTTCCAGCTGTTTCTAACCATGGCGCATCTCTTCGTCTCTGCTTTTGGTCCTTTATTCATCTTTTACCTAATTTTAACACTTATTTTACGATTAGGCAAGCTATTTTGTCGAAATTATATAATTTTTCTCGATTTTAGTCGATTTTTATGTGATATTTTTGTAACAATCTTGTTTATTTTTTATCAACATTACAGATTTAACAGATCCAGTTGCGGAAACAGGGAAGAAACAGTATACTACTTCTTAAGATATTTTCTATGCTTCTATATACTGTTTTTATATAGGTGATGATTGATTTTTTATATGAAAGGGCTTACCATGATTTACTATAAGATAGAAATGCACCACAACGAAAAAACCTTCGAATCCCTGTCCCGGATGCAGTACGATCTCTTCTGCGCTTCCAACCGGATCACGCGGACAATTTTAAGCATCCTGTTCATCGCCGGAGGTATCATCAATCTAAGCGAGTGGTGGGGCATCCTCTTAGCCGCCTACGGCTGCTATCTGACGACCAGCACCTACAGCTCCGCCAACCACACCGCCCACAAGCTCGCCGAACAGATCAAAAAAAGCGGCATGCCGTTCCCGGCGTCCCGCTATGAATTCCGTGAAAATCATCTGGAAGTCTATTCTCTTCCGAAAAACACCCGCGAAAGCACACTGGCTTACAATGAATTTGAAAAGCTGGGTGAGGACCGCGATTATTTCTATCTGTTCCGCGATTCCTACGGCGGGTATATGGTGCCGAAAAAGGGGATTGACGCAAGCGCGGGGTCCCGTTCAAATTCGGATGAGAGCCAGAATTTGAAAGCAATTGGCGCGTTTCGGGAATTTTTGGAAAATAAGAGTGGGAAACGGATTTACAGGAAGGCGATTCCGCTGGTTCGGGTGATGCAGGCGTTGAAGAAGAAAAGATAGGTCGATAGATATAAACTATAAAATAGTTCAACCACTCTAAAAAGCCACGATTTGAACTCTTTGATTCAGATCGTGGCTTTCTCAAAAAACTGCTGTTCTATTCTGTTTTTCTGCCAAAAATATTCTGCAGTTCCTAGAATCAGCCTTACCGCGTGGTGCTCAAAAAAATATCAATGCAGTTATTTTCTTCTATCTCTGCGCCACCTTATGCGGATTCAGAATATTCTTCGGATCAAACACTTTCTTGATTCCGTTCATCAGATCCAGGTTCTTCTCCGGCAGGGATTCTCTTAAATACGGCTTTTTCGCATATCCGATGCCGTGCTCGCCGGACACCTGACCTTCGAGTTCATGGGCCTTCTGATAGATCTTCTCCATTGCAGCAGACATCCGTTTTTCCCACTCTTCATCACTCAAATCGTCTTTCAGGATGTAGGCGTGCAGATTTCCGTCGCCCGCATGACCGAAGCTCTTGATTCGGATATCAATTTCATTGTGGAGATCGTGCAGATACGTCACCATCTCATTGACGCGGCTTCTCGGAACAACCATATCGACCTCATCCATGTAAGTCGTGGATCCCTTGATTGCCTCCAGGAAAGCGCCTCTGGCTTTCCAGATGGATTCCTCACGCTCCTGGGTATCGGAAATCAGCACGTCCAGTGCGCCCTGTTCCAGGCAGAGTTTGGCCACCTTGTCATACGCTTCTTCGATCTCCTGGGTGGAATTACCATCAAATTTCAAAAGCAGATACGCATCCGACTGTTTATCCGGGAACGCTTTTCCTAAATACTCCTCGGCGTCTTCAATAACTTCCCGCTGCATGAACTCGATCGCGGTCGGGATCGTCTTAGATTTGATGATAACCGGGACGGTGTCGATCGCCTGTTTCAGGGTCGGGAACGGGATCAGAAGGCTGATGACACGCTTCGGAAGCGGCAGAAGCTTTAAGATCGCCTTGGTAATAAAGCCAAGAGTTCCCTCGGAACCAATAATCAGATCTTTCAAGTCATAGCCTGAACTATTCTTTACGACTTTGCCTCCAAACTGAGTGATCGTGCCATCCGGCAGAACCACTTCCAGCCCCATGACATAGTCTCTCGTCACACCGTATTTGACCGCACGCATACCGCCCGCATTCGTGCTGATGTTGCCGCCGATGGTCGCTGATTTCTCACCCGGATCCGGCGGGTAGAAGAAATCGTGATCTTCTACATAGGCGGACAATTCCATCAAAAGGACGCCCGGTTCCACCGTGACCGTCAGGTTTTCCTCATCCAATTCGAGAATCTGGTTCATCAGGGTGGTATCGATCATGATGCCATGTTCCATCGGAACCGAAGAACCAACCAGACCCGTTCCGGCGCCCCTCGGTGTCACCGGAATCGTATTTTCGTATGCATATTTCATGATCGCCGCGATCTCTTCGGCTGATTTTGCCTTTACCACCACATCCGGATAACTGCTGGTGCCGCTCAGCTCATCGTGGCTGTACTCTTCGTTGATATTTTCACCTACGAGGACACGCTCGTCATCCTGAATTGTGTTTTTTATATATAAAATATCATCTTTATCTATTTTCTTGTAATTTCCCATGATATCCTGCTCTCCTTCCTGTGAATCTTTATCTTCCCATCTCAATCTTCTCAATCAGTCTCGGGAGAATCTCATAGAGATCACCAGTCAGGCAGTAATGTGCCGTCTTGAAAATCGGCGCTTTCGGATCTTTATTGATCGCGACGATCGTCTCCGCGTGATTCATGCCGGCAGTAAACTGGACCGCACCGGACACGCCGCAGGTGATGATGAGTTTTGGGCGGACCGTACGGCCACTCAGACCGATCTGGCACTTGGCATCCAGCCATCCGGCTTCCACCATCGGACGGGTGCAGGCAAGCTGACCTCCCAGCAGATCTGCCAGTTTTTCCAGCATTTTCAAATCTTCCGGCTTCTTCACGCCTCGTCCGGCTACCACCAGGACGTCAGCATTTTCGATAAAGGTTTCCTTCGGCTTTTCTACGATATCCAGAACCCTCACGTGGGAAAGTAGTTTTTCCTTCTCAATTGTACAGACCACAATCTCACCGCTCTCTTTCTCGGCACGCTCCGGTGCGTTCATGATCTTATAGCGCACGGTCGCCATCTGCGGACGGTGGTTCGGGGTCTTGATGTGCGCCATGATATTGCCGCCAAAAGCCGGTCGGATCTGGGATAAATCAGTATTTTCATCCATTTCCAGGATCGTACAATCCGCGGTCAGACCTGTCTTCATACGGGCAGCCACACGCGGCGCCAGCTGTCTGCCGACCGTGGTCGCACCGACGAGAATAGACGATGGTTTTACTGTCTGGATGAAGTTTTCAAAAACTGCCGTGTACGGCTCGATCTGGAAACGTGCCAGTTCCGGTGCATCATAGACGAATACTTTATCTACATTATAATGAAGCAGTTCGTGTGCAGCCGCTTCGATTTCATTTCCCATAAACAGGGCGTAAACCGGATGTCCCGTTACCTTGGAAAGTTCTCTCGCTTTTCCAAGAAGCTCCAATGTAACCGGATGCACCTTTCCATCCACGTGATCTACGTAAACGGCAATGCCCTTCCATGCACTCTTATCGACGCTCGGTTTTACCGCGTCTTCTACATATTCAACCGCGCCCTTCGGACCTTTTCTCACGCAGAGACGGCACATTTTACAGGCGGCGCTGATCGTCACCTTTCCGTCTTTTTCTTCCATCGCCCCGAACGGACAGAGCTTGATAAGTTCCTGATTATCCGGGATTTTGTCCTGATGTATGATTAACTCAGCCATGATTCCACCTCCTACACGAATTTCATATCCACGATCTTCTGATACAGCCGGTCCGCCAGCTCTTCGCCGCTTCCGTCCCACATTTCCTTTTTGTCATTGACAGCCGGTGGGAAAATGCGCTGAACCTGCGTCGGGGAACCATTGAGTCCATAGTGCATCGCGTCTTTATCATCCATATCCGCCAAGGAAAGAATCCGGATTTCACGGTCTTTCGTGTTCATTTTCCGGACATACGAAGGAAGTCTTGGCTGGAAAATATCCTTGTCAACGGCTAAGAGACACGGGAACTGCACTTTCGCCACCTCGACCTCTTCCGGCAGATCCATGCTGACGGTGATGCCGTCCTCATCAATCTGATTGATCTTGACAACATCTGCCACGCTCGGGATATTCAGCCACTCGGAGATCTCCGGACCAACCTGCGCGGTGTCGCCGTCCGTTGTCTGTTTGCCGCAGAGGATCAGGTCAAAATCGCCGCAGCTCTTGATGCCCTGCGCAAGTGTATAGCTGGTCGCCAGTACATCCGCACCGCCAAATTTGCGATCCGATAAAAGCGTTCCGCCGTCCGCGCCCATCGCAAATGCCTCGCGGATCACCTGCTGCGCCTGCGGCGGTCCCATGGAAATGACGTGAACACTTCCGCCCACTTCTTCCCGGATCCGGAACGCCGTCTCCAGCGCGTACAGATCGTATGGGTTCATCTTCGAAGCCGCGCCGTCTCGTTTCAGCACGCCGGTAACCGGATCGACTTCTACTTTATTGCTTTCCGGTACCTGTTTGATACAGACAAGAATCTTCATTCTGTTTCCTCCTTCATATGGATGCTTTGTAAAAATCTTTAAATGATGGATGTAAAGAATTTTTAATCCGCATATTGGTTCTACCAATTTATTGAAAAGAAAAAGAATTTTGGTAGAACCAATTTTCTTTATTCGTTAGTATAGTGGGCTGCGTTCTAGTTGTCAACGATTGTTTATCTTTTCACATAGAATGTGTTTTTTCATGTTTTTCCAAAATTTCATCTATCATCCGGAAATGCCGGTCCAGTGCATCCTTCCCCGCTGCATTATCTTTGTTCCGCAGCGCTTCCGCAATCTGCCGGTGACAGAGATTCAGTGCTTCTTTCGCCTCTTTTGTTCGCAGAATTTCCGCGCGCATATTCCGGATGAAGGTATCGATCACGCCGGAACACGCCTCTAAAATATTGAGCAGCAGCACATTTCCCGACGCCAGCGCCAGTGTAAAATGGATCTGTTTGTCAATCCGGGCGTTTTCCTGCTCGTCCATGCTCCGGTCAAGACGCTTTACCAGTTCTTCCAGCGCGTCCATCTGGCTCTCCGACGCATGTTCAACCGCCAGGGCAAACGCCTGCTGTTCCAGCGCATAGCGGATCTGGCTGATCTGCTGATAATTAATCTGGGACATAGCAAACATCATCCCCATCGTCTCCGCAATGCTTTTCTGAAATTCACAAGTGATGTAATTCCCCGAGCCCTGCTGGGAGGAAATCACTCCCGTCATATCCATGATCCGCAGCGCTTCCCGGACGGAATTGCGGCTGACTTCCAGCATCTGCGCAATCTCCCGCTCCGGAGGAAGCTTCTCCCCCGGACGCAGCTCGCCCGCCATGATGCGGTTCTTGAAATATTCGATGACGCCTTTGTAGGCTTTTTCCTGTTTTTCCATAGACGCTGCATTCCTTTCACTTTGTCTTTATCATATCATATATAAAAATCCGGATTGAACCGAAAAGATTCTTTTTACAGAAAGCTCTCCAATCTCGTCTCCTGCCAGCTTATAATCTCCTGCTCCAATTTACAGTTGTGCTCCAACATATACCGCAATATTCCCGCATAGCTGCTGCCCTGTTTTATCATCGCTTCCGCCTTCGTCCGATCGGGTGCTTCCAATGGCTTCGCATATGTCTGAAACTGCTGCAATTCCTGCACGCCCATCGCGCACAGCTGAAACGGCAGTCCCGTCTTTCGGATCAGATGTCCCGCGATCGCCAGACCGTCTGGATCGAGATCTCCAAAATGATACCAGGAAAGTCCCGGATTTTCTCTGGCGATCCGCTGCAAAAGCGCCTGTTTCGTGCGGGTATGGTAACCACTCAGAAACAGGTAAAATATATGTTCCCGCTCCAGCCGATGAAACGAGGTCAGATTTTCCACCGTCATCAGCGCCGCATCCCGGATGTGGATGCTTTTTGCCTTCTGGAATGTCTCAAAAGGGATCGACATCGGCAGATCGTGATAAATCCGAAGTTCGCGTCCATCTTCAAGGCAGATCCGCGCATCCCCTTTCAGATAGATATACGCCGGATTGGAATAAATGTAAAATTCCTCCAGAAGCGCCGTCTGCCGCTCCCGTTCTTCTTCCAGCTCCGCAAGCGGTTCATCATACCGTCCTGTGTGCTCCAAAATCCCACACACCTTTTTCCGATATATCTTTTCCCACTGTTTACTGTCATGCAGAACTGCCTCTGACATTTCCCGCTCCAGCGTAGTTCTCTGCTTTTCCTGATTTTCTTTTAAAAATTGCACCAGCTTCCAGATAGCTTCTGCCTCGGTTATCTCTTTTTCTACCTTCTTTTCATCCAGCTTTCTCGCACGGCTGTTTTTCAGTGTCTGAAGCTTTTCTTTTCCATATGCCTCCAATAAATCGCATTGGCAGAAGCGATGATAAACCTCTTCCAGCCGTTTTTTTAGAATATTCTTTTCTGTCCGGTTCAGGCAGGCATAGTAATCTTCCCAGCGTTCCGGGACAGCACAGATCTGACGGAGAATACCCGTATTCGGAGGAACTACATGAATAAGTCCCTCCGATTCCATCTGACGGATCAGTCGTTCAAATTCTTTTTCCTGGAAAAGCTGTTCCGGCGGGAGAAAATCTTTGTTGTAGCCCTTGAAAATATCGGATGGTTTGACCGAAAACACTTGTTTTACCTTGTTTTCACCGGCGTAGGTGACGCTTTTTTCGTATTGATCCAGCAATTTACTTAAAAGCTGTTCTTTCCACTCTTTCCGATCCGCCATTTTTTCTCCTCGTTTCCTATGCCTGCTTCACCAATCCTTCTACCGCATTCGTATACCGTCCTGTCACGATCAGGCTGACGGTTGAATCGATGAACTGACCGATACTGTTGATCTTCTCCGGCGGGGCTGCATAGAATACCTGGAAGTGATTTTCTTCGAAATAACGGACCATCTGCTCGATCCGCTCTCTCGACAATGCCGAGAATGCCTCGTCGATGAATGCCAGACGGGCGCAGCAGGTGTTTGCCGGGTAGCACTGCAAAAGACTCGCCGCCAGAATGATGAAATATGGGGTCTGCTTTTCGCCGTTGCTGGCGGAACCCTGTTTTTTTGATAACTCTGCCGTGATCTCAGTCTGTCCCTGACGGCTGCTGATCTCCATATCGTAAGAGAAATATCTCCTGTAATCCGTGTATTCCCACTCATCTTCTTCCGCCAGAATGATACTCATAAACTCCTGAATATCATTCTCCATCTCCTCGTCGTCGCGCGCCGAATTCATATAGACCTGCGGGGAACTCATATATTTTTCCAGACGCCTGCAGATGCGGAAGAAGAGAGCGCGGTCTGGCTTTTCTTTCATCACAAACTTGTAGGTATCGTTGCCAAACGGCATATGGCGCAGTTCGCGGTTGATCGCGTCCATCTCACGTTTTGCCTCGCGGACATTCTCGTCAATCTCCGCCACGAAATCGTTCATAAACGCGCTCTCCAGTCGTCCTGCCTGCTCCTGCAGCTTCTGCTGGGCTTCCTCCACCTTGACGTGCGCCAGGTTCCGGTATTCTTCCCGGTACCACGGGATGTAACCGATGCCGCGCTTTCCGACGTCGATTCCCGCCAGGCGGCAATACGCCAGCTGTGCGTCCTCCAGCTGGCGCTCCCGCTCTGCCAGCATATTTTTGCTCTTGTCGATGGAAAGCTGTGTCGTCACGCGGATCGTGCCGCGCTTCTCGCTTTCGCGGTTATATTCCTCCAGCATCGCCTCTTTGAGTTCCATGTTGACAAGGCATTTTTCCTCATATGCCTTCTGGCATAAATAGATCTCCGTGCTGATACGGCCCAGTGTTCCTTCGCAGCCCTTTAAATCATTCTTACAGCCGCCGAGCTCACTCTGGTTCTGGTTCACACTCTCATTTGCCTCGCGTGCCAGCCGTCCCGCCGTCTCCAGTTCTTTCAGGACTGCGGTAAAGTCCGGATTTGCCTCGATCTCCTCGCGGTCCTTTACCAGGCTGTCCCTGCGCTTTTTGCAGTCCTTCAGCCCATATGCCGCGCCAAAATCGTAGTGTCCGCCGTCCCAGTCGATCTCCTTGATCGCATCACGGTATTTGATAACCTGTGAAAGTGCCTCTTTATCGGCCCGCTGAACCACCTGTAATTCTTCCAGTTCTTTTCTGGACTGTTCCAGCTGGCAGCGGATCGCGTCTGCGCCGAGACACAGCTCGGTCCGTCTCATATCCATCATCGCAACCGCATAGCTCTTCGCCAGCATGCCATCCCGCATGAGTCCGCCCTTCGGGTATTCATGCAGCTCTTCCAGATTTTCACAGAGATGAATGCCGTTTAACAGATAATTGGCGTAACGTCTCGCATAGACGTTCGGAATCCGCAGAATCTCCGCCGCGGAACCTTCCACCGCCTCTGTTTCCGGAAGCTTATCCGTGATCACGACATTTCCATCATAGATCCGCTCTTTCTGTAAAATCTGCATCGCCTTATGGCAGTGCGCGCCGTCCACGATGATATAGAAACGCTTTCTTCCCAGAAATGTCTCAACCGCCTTTCTCCACTCCGGAGCGGTCACCTCCTGGACCAATTCGGCAAAAATGTGGACCTCGGTCTGGATACCCTGTTTTTCTAACCCTCTCTGAATCTTATTCCGGGCATTTTCCACCTCCGCCGGGAACACAAGGATATTCGATTCCAGACGGCGGATCTTCTCCTGCAGCGCCCCTATCTCTTTTTCGCGCTCTTTACACTGATCCTGCAGGTGGATCTTATTTTCCTCATAGATGCCGTCCTGACGGTGCACCTTCTCGCGGAATGCGTCAAACGCCTCCCGCTTCTTCGCCGTCTCCCCATCCGCCTGTTCCAGTGTCTCCAGATAGGTGTTTTCCGAGGATAAGGACGGAAGATCTGCTTCCAGAAGCTTGATAAGCGCGCTTATCTTCTTCTTCAATTTCAAAATCTGCGCCAGCTTGTCCTCCCAGTTCTTTTTCTCACGATCCGCTTCCTCGATCTGCCGTTTCAGGGAATCCAGGCTTTCCTGCATTCCCTTGACCATATCGTTATTTTCTGCAATTCGCAGGCGTTCCTGTGCAGCTTCCTGCTGTCTTGCGAGCTCTCCCGCCCGCTCGGTCAGGCGCCCGTACTGGTCTTTTAAAGCCTGATAACGGTTTTTCGTCTGCTTTTCTTCCTCTTCCTTCTCCCGGAGCGCCTGGTACGAAAGCATCAGCTCCCGGATGCGGAGTACCCGCTTTTTCTTCTCGTATTCGTCACTCTGGCGAAGCACCTCTTCGAGCTGGATTTTGCCCTGTCTGAGACTCTCATAGAGTTCCCGCAGGCGCTCAAACTGGCGCTTCTGCTCGCGCAGTTCCTCCAGCGACTGGACTTTTCCCGGTTCCAGGACACAGTCCTGAATAAACTGGTCGATATTATTTTCCGGGTTAAATGCCATCATTTTCAGAAGCTTTGTCCGGTATTTAACTGCGTCCACGCGGAGTCCCAGTGCCCGGAGTACCGCCTCCGTGCCGCGGTCCCGTCCCATAAAAGAGGAAAGCTTCATCGCCTCGCCATTCACTGTCAGCTCATTTTTCGGCGTAATGCGGAGTGCATTTCCCTCAATCCGTGTAAAATCGATATCGTCAATCGCCGCCCCTGGACAGATAAACCAGCTGCTGACCGGCTTGCCAGACTCACTTGGAGACTCAATGCATACTCCGACCGTGAGCGGCTGCCCCAGCGTCGGATCGGAAAATTCCATCGCAATATAGCTGACAACGCTGCCATTTCTCAAATAACGCGCCTCGCCATTACTGCGCGTGTCGCCGCGCACATAACCAAGCACCGTCCGGTCTCGGTCCTTCGCCGCCTTGTTAAACTGCGTGTTGCCCGTCAGGAGATAGGTCATCGCATCAAGCACCGTCGATTTTCCGCTTCCGTTGACACCGGTCACCAGGGTCGAACCTTCCAGCTCGATACAGACATTCTGGAAACGCGACCACTGGACCATCAAAAGTTTTTTCGCCGATTTCCTATTCATGATCGTCTGATTCTTCATCGCCGTCTTCCTCCTCTTTTGTCAGCTCCGTTTCCCATTCGTCCTCACGGCTCCACTTTTCCTGCATCCGCCGGTTGACATTTTCCACAAATTTGCCAAACTCCTGTGGTTCCAGCACAAACTGCATCGACGGATAAAGACAGATCCGGCAGTCCTCCTCGCCGAGCTTTCCAATCACCTGCAGAAGCTGATATTTAGTAAACAGCGTCAGAATCGATGCAAAACTGCTCTTGTCAATCTGATCCCGAATGCCGTATTTTTCCATCTCATAGCGCAGATCGGTCACCGAAATCTCAATATTTTTCGAAAGATTTCCAGAACGCACCCGGTCCGCATAGAGAGTCCAGAGGCAGCATAAAACCACACTCTCCATCTTTTTGAGTGTCACATGGTTGATCTGCAGTTTTCCATTCTCGCCGAGATCCCGGCAGTTCTGCAGCATAATCACGCCATTTTCCCGGTCAATTACAATATCATATCCGATATATCCCAGGTACGCTGAAAATGGTTCCGAACGCTTGGAGACAAAATAGTACGCTTTTTTGCTGTCCTCGTCACGGTCGCGCACGATAAAGGTCTGCTTCAGAAGACGCCTGACACTTTTCTGGAACATGTCCTTCTCAGAGGATGTATATTCATTCCATATTTCTTCAAATCCCATGTTTTATTTCTCCTTCCGGCGTTCGATTTTAAAGCGCCGCAGAAGCATCTGCTGCGTTTCCAGATAACCATCCTCCGCCTGTATCTCATACCCATTTTCCGAACCATAGGCAACCGCCGAGAGCGCGCTTAAAAGATCCCGCTTGCTCTTCATCGGAACCTCCTCGCTGGATATCTCCGTCCGATCTCCTAAAAGCGCCTCCAGATAATTCTTCATCTTATCCTTCGAATACGGGTTCTCTGCCTCCCTCTCCTGTGCCTCCCTCGCACGATCGATGTCCTCCTGTGTCATTTCTTCCAGCTTTGCATAGGTTGCCTCGCGGATCATCTGCTCCCGTCGCGGATAGCGGATCGAGTCGGTATCGATAAACTCATTATTTTCCAGCAAAAACAACCCGTTCATCGACTCCGGCAGTTCTTCCTTCCAACCGAGTGTGTTCATCTCCGCCGCAATCACGCGGATCGTCTGCTCGACATGCCCGCGCACATCGCTGTCCCGGTTTTGAAGAAATCTCGCGCGTCCAATCGCAATCTGTAAATAGATATTAATTTTATGCTTGATATCCCGCATGATCTGGTCGTAATCGACTGAGAAAAACTGCAGAATCGTCTGGATCATATCCAGCACCTTATTCTCCGCCTCAATGTGTTCCAGTTCTTCTTCCTTCGCGCATCCCGCCACCAGGCCCTCAAACAGCTCCTGCCGGTTCTGCATCGCTTCCAGCTTTGACCGGATAAAGGAACGGTACATATGAATATTCTGCTGTTTTGTCAGACGCGCGTACTCGCGGATAAAATCGCCCTCACAGTATTCGAGGACGTTCTCGGTCAGACTTTCCAGGCTTTCCTCGCGCACCATCCGCTCGATGATTTTTTTGATAAAGGTCGCCAGGCGCTTGAGCGCACCGGAGAGCTGTTTCGCGTTGCGGTAGACCGAGCGCAGCGCATTGACATAGATATCCGGTTCCCACTGGTCGGGATTCTGCAAAATATTATAAATATTGAAAATATAACTTGAAAATTCTTCCCACTCCGGCTTCATCATCTTCTGGAGAAATTCTGCCAGAAAGACGCCCTGCTCCGTCATCATGATATGCTTCTCATACGTCGCATCGTCCGTGTCCTCCTCCAGCCATCCGACCTCTTTCGAGCAGAATTTGCGGATCACGGAATTGGCAAGCTGGTTGTAATTCCGGTCGGTTGTCATCTCATCGTCCAAATAATCAATGTGATTCTCCAGAAGATAGATGGCAAGCGCATCCCGGATGCGGCTGCGGGCAATGCGGTAGGTGATCTCCCGGTCATACTCATGATAAATGAGCAGAAGACAGTCCGAATAAATGCGGTTGCTGCTGCCGCTTGCCAGGCAGTTGAAAAAGCCGATTGGGAGAGCGTCAAAAAGGTTTTTATTTATACTCACGGTGTATTCCTTCCATATATTTATCTGTATTTATGTTTCTGATTTTCCTGAATATTTCAATATCTGAAAACACCTAACTACCAGCTCTTCCAAAAAACGAAAAGCCGGCAGTCTCAGTCGTTTCTTCTTAATAATTATATACTCTATACCGGGAAAATGGCAAGGCTGGGACTGTTTGGACTTTGATTCCGGTTATTTCAAAGAGACGTTTCTTCCTTTATTTAACGTACTCACAAACTGCATCACACATTTCGTCAGCTTCGCAATGCTTTCACTTTCCTCCGCCCCCGGCTTCATACCCATTCCTATTTCCCGGATGCAGGTCGGGGAAACCGGAACGCAGTAGACATCTTCAGTATTTCCGCGGATCATCAGTTCAGACATCATTGAAATGCCCAGCCCTTTTCCCACCATGCGGATCACCGTCTCATCATCCACATAGACAGACTGCTCCTTTGCCCTGACTCCCTCTTTTGCAAATGCGGCGTGTACATCGATGTCAAACCGCCCGTACGGCATCAGGAAATCTTTTCCTTCAAATTCACGCAGCGGAAATTCTTTGCGCCCATTTAAGGGATACTGCTTTGGCAGAATTGCATACAAAAGTTCATGATACAGCGGAATCCACTCGCATTTCGGTTCTTTCTGTCTGCTCGCAAAAATGACATCCGTCTTTCCGCTCTGTAATAATTCAAATGGTTCCAGCGCATGATCGACCATGCGGAGATCAACGTCCACCTTCGGGCAGAGGCGGCGGAACCGGTATAAAATCTCCGGCATCCAGTACATCGCGATGCTCGCATATGCCGCCACACGGATCGACTCCTCCTGCTGTTCCCGCACCGCCTGAATTTTATTTTCCAGGGTGGCATTTGCCTGCAAAAACTGGCGGATATCCGGCAACAGGTTTTCTCCCGCCTCCGTCAGCGCGATGCCGCTGTAACTGCGGCGGATCAACGGAAATCCAATCTCCCGCTCCAGGCTGTCCACCAGATGGGTCAGCCCCGACTGCGTGTAGCCAACTACCTCGGATGCTTTCGAAAAACTTCCAAGATCTACCGCCGTCATCAATATTTCCAGTTTTTTGGCATCCATGCCGCACCTCCTTTTAGAATATTACATTTTGTCATATTTCTATTATAAACTAGATTTTCACAAACCACAAGGAAGGCTTTATAATGATGATTAGAAAAGAGTTTTCAATTGTTATTGTTCACGGGTAGGCACTTTTGGAACCGAAAGTGCCGTAAGAAAACGTGGTGGCAGCAGGAATTTGCCGTATTTAAATGTGAAGCCACGGCAAATTCCGTTACTGGACACGTATGCGTGAACAGTAACTTTCAATTTTCATGTAAAAGGAGTGAGCATCTATGACGCAGACCTGTCTTTCCCATAAGCAGCGGCTTTTAGTTGCCGGAACATTATTCGGCATGTTCTTCGGCGCCGGAAATCTGATTTTTCCGGTGCACCTCGGTCAGCTTGCCGGACGCCAGTTTCTCCCGGCAACGATTGGGTTTATTCTGACTGCCGTCGGCATTCCGATCCTGGGCGTTGCCGCAATCGGAAACACCCATTCGGAGGGACTTCAGGATCTGTCCCGCCGCGTCGGACGCAGATATAGCTATTTCTTTACCTGTCTGCTCTACCTGACAATCGGACCGTTTTTCGCTATTCCGCGGTGCGCTACGACCTCCTTTACCGCCGGAGTCAGACCTCTTTTAGGAACACAGCTTTCCGAACAGACTATGCTGTTTTTGTTTTCGCTGATCTTCTTTGCGCTGGTGTTTGTATTTTCCATTCGTCCAGGCAGCATCACGCTCTGGATCGGAAAAATCATCAATCCGCTGTTTCTTCTGTTTCTAGGTGTTCTGATTGTGACTGCCCTGCTTCATCCGAGCATCGCGGTTTCAGGGGCAGTTCCCGACGCCTCTTATCAGAATGGAGCTTTCTTTTCCGCGCTCTCCCAGGGCTATGAAACCATGGATGCGATTGCCGGGCTCGCATTCGGGATCGTGGTCGTTTCGGTTATCCGCCAGATGGGCGTGCAGGAAGATTCAGCCATTGCAAAAGAAGTTCTCCATTCCGGTATGCTGGCCGGGCTTCTGATGGCATTTATCTATCTGCTTACTATCCTGATTGGGGTACAGTCACTGGGACAGTTCGAACTTTCAGAAAACGGCGGCATTGCCCTCTCCCAGATTGCAAACTACTACCTTGGACGGATGGGAACCTGGATCCTCGCCATCGCGATCACCTTCGCCTGCCTCAAGACCTCCATCGGGCTTGTAACGAGCTGTGCGGAAACCTTTGTGAAACTGTTTCCCCATGCCCTTTCCTACCGTGCATGGGCGGTCGTTTTTACCCTTTTTTCACTCATTGTATCAAATGTGGGGCTGTCCGCTATCATCACTTACTCGGTTCCTGTTTTGATGCTGATTTATCCGCCAGCCATCACGCTGATTCTCCTGGCGCTGGTTGGAAATGCATTCCAGCATGACAAAAAAGTCTATGTCTGCGTTACCATCTGTACCTGGGCAGCTTCCATCTTTGACTTTTTAGCAGCTCTGCCGGACGAAATGCAGTCTGCTCTGCATCTGGAACCCGTCATCGCAGTTGCCAGACAGACGCTTCCGCTGTTTGATTTGAACCTCGGATGGATTCTGCCGTCGCTTGTCGGGCTTTGTATTGGACTTCTCCGGAGACGGAAAGAAAAGTCAGCAGACCACTCACACCTTCCTGTATTCCCCATATCTTAATAGTATGAACGAACCGCAGGAGGCAACCATGAAACGAAATAAATTTGCAGCTGCCCTGGCTGTGCTCACCCTGCTTACTACCCTGACCGGGTGTGGACAGGCGAAGGAGACGGGCGGGGCGCTTGAACCGGTCACACTCAATGAGGTAGCCCACTCGATTTTTTATGCGCCGCAGTACGCCGCCATCGAGCTGGGCTATTTTAAGGATGAGGGCATCGCTCTGACACTCGTAAACGGTGCCGGTGCCGACAAGGTTATGACCGCGCTCATCTCCGGGGACGCCGATATCGGATTTATGGGCTCAGAGGCAAGTATCTATGTCTACCAGGAAGGTTCCGCCGATTATGCCGTCAATTTTGCCCAGCTGACCCAGCGTGCCGGAAACTTCCTCGTTGGACGAAGCGCCGAACCAGACTTTTCCTGGCAGGATCTGAAAGGCAAAAAGGTGCTTGGCGGGCGTGCGGGTGGAATGCCGGAAATGGTCTTTGAGTATATTTTAAAGAAAAATGGCATCGATCCAAAAAATGACCTGACCATCGATCAGAGTATCAATTTCGGGCTGACAGCGGCGGCGTTTACGAGTAATGATGCGGATTACACGGTCGAGTTCGAGCCCTTCGCCACCACCCTTGAAACCGAAGGAAATGGCACCGTTGTTGCCTCGCTCGGCGTCGATTCCGGTTATGTCCCCTACACCGCCTACTGTGCAAAGCAGAGCTATCTAAATAGGCATCCGGAAATTATCCAGTCGTTCACGAATGCCATCCAGAAGGGCTTAGCTTACGTCAACTCCCACAGTGCGGATGAAATCGCCGAGACAATCCAACCTCAGTTTCCGGAAACAGACCGCGCGGCAATCGCCCACATTGTTGAACGCTACAAAGCGCAGGACACCTGGAAAAATGATACCATTTTCCACAGGGACAGCTTTGAGCTTCTGGAAAATATTCTGGAAGAAGCAGGTGAACTCAAGGAACGGATTCCTTATGAAAAACTGGTAACGACCACGTATTCTGAAAAAGCGGCTGGATTGCAGAATGAATAACTAGCAAAAAAGAATGTGCCTTGGCACATCCGGGCGTCTCGCGCGGTCGCTTGCGACAACCTACATCTTCGCGCGAGTGCGCATCATTGGCACGTTAGTGCCTTTTTGTGTAATAGGAAATTCCAAGGAATTTCCTATTACACAAAAAAGCTGTCATGTATCACTATTCAAACATGACAGCTCTTTATTTTTATGCCGCAAACACTCCCATTACCTTCTTAAAATAGTCCCATAGTCCCGCTTTCTCCACCGTTTCTGCCGCTTCTATCTCCACACTTCCCAATTCCCGTCCATCCAGCCGGTAGACCAGATGTCCGATCACATCACCTTCCCGAACCGGCGCTTTGCAGGATTCTTCCATCATCCACTCTTTTTCGATTCCATCCAGATTCTCTCCTCCCATCGAAAGGTAAGAAAAGGTTCCCCGCAGACGCCCTGCAACCTGTTCCTGGATGCCGCCTGCCACCGTCGTTTCCGGCACAGCTCCCGGATTGTCATCTTTGTAAAGATGACAATTTGCAAACCCATAATTTAATAATGTGACCGCATCCGCAAACCGCGCCTTATAATCCGGTGCTGCCAGAATGACGGCAATCAGATCAACGCCTTCTTTCCGCCCGGTTGCGGACAGACAATATTTTGCCAGCGATGTAGAACCTGTTTTCAGTCCCGTCACCTCAAAATTTGTCACCATTTTCAGCAGCTTATTCGTATTGGAAAGTCCAAATTCCTTCTCTCCCTGCTTGGTCCGGTGCGTTATATTTTCCATCCAGATCGTTGAATACTGAAAAATTTCCGGATACTTCGTGATCAATTCCCGCGACATGAGGGCAATGTCGCGCGCCGACATCGCGTGCGTCGTAGACGCCGTCAAACCGCAGCAATCCTCAAACTTTGCTGTCTCCATTCCAAGCCCTTTCGCCCGCTCGTTCATCATCGCAACAAATGTCTCCTCACTGCCGCCGATATACTCTGCCATTGCCACACTGGCATCATTTCCCGATGCAATGACGATGCACTTGATCAGCGTTTCGACCGTCTGTACCTCCCCTTCTTCCAAAAACACCTGGGATCCCCCCATGGATTTCGCATGCGCGCTGGTCGTGACCTCATCTTGCAAATGAATTTTTCCCGAATGTAACGCATCAAAAATCAGAAGCAGCGTCATAATCTTCGTCACGCTGGCTGGATTTCGCGCCTCGTCCGCATTTTTTTCGTACAAAATAGTTCCGGTGGAGGCCTCCATAAGGATCGCCTCCGGTGCCTGGACGGGAAGCTCAGCGGCATTTTCTGCTGCCTGCGCTGTCTCTGCGGTTACTGAAACGGGAATCCACAGTTCCTCCGCGTAAGATGTGAGCATACCACTTCCCCCCAATTTACCAATTCCAAGCTGTATGCCTGACACACATTCTCCCATCGTAAGCACAACCGCTACACCAATCGCTGCCAGCCCTCTCCAAGCATTTCTGTTTAAATACTCTCTTCTCCTGTCTCTGCTCCCTTCGTCCCAACACATACATTCATTTTCCCGAAGCAGCTTCTTTTTCACAAACCAACACCATTTTTCCACACGCTTCCATTTCAAATACCACGCCTCCCTGCATGATACATTTTTCATTCATATCTTCCTCCGTCTGCACATACTCTCTTCTCAAGATATGGCATATCCGCCCGTCCCTATGCCAAAGAGAATTGTAAGAAACTGTCATAGACCACCTTTCCTTTTTATGGTATACTATAAGAACACAGACAGGCTTATAAAAACGTTTTCCGCCCTCTTCCTTGCTGTGTCGAGTCGGTGGCAAACTTTCTCGGCCTGTTATTACTATCTGACGCAAAAAACGACAGATAAATATGAATAAACAAAAGGTGAAAACTATGATGAGAAGAAATTCCTCCCTTGGAAACGTTGGATTTTCTGCACGTGGCGGACGTTCTAGGCGACGGCACGGCGGTTCCTCCAAACTTCCGTATTTAATTTTAATCGGCATTCTGATTGTACTGCTTGGAATTGCCGCGTTCCTCTGGGTGCGCCGCTCTCCGGCAGCACATGTATCTTCGGTTCCAGCGGCAACCGAAACGGATTCTGAAAATGGAGTAATTTCCCTTGATAATGCATCTGCACCTGCTGATGACAGCCTCGAGGGTGTCATCGCTCAGGCAAAGCTTCTGGCAGACGGTTATGACTATGACGGGGCAATCAATCTCCTGTCCAGCAGTACATACGCATCTGACGAGTCCGTGACGGCAGCGATCGACGAATACAACGCCACCAAAGAAACACTGGTGCGCGCTGATCCGCGCAAGGTAACGCATGTATTCTTCCATACACTGATTATGGATACCTCGAAAGCATTTGACGGCGACAGCCGCGAAAAGGGTTATAATCAGGTCATGACGACCAAGGATGAATTTATGAAGATTCTCCAGTCGATGTATGAGCGCGGTTTCGTTCTGGTACGTCTGCACGATGTAGCATATGAGGTGACCGCAGAGGACGGTTCCAAGCATTTCCAGGAGGGCGATATCATGCTTCCGGAAGGTAAGAAGCCGTTCGTCATGTCACAGGATGATGTCTGCTACTACGAATACATGGATGGCGACGGCTTTGCCTCCCGTATGATTATCGGCGAGGATGGCAAGCCAACGAACGAGATGAAGATGGACGACGGTTCTGTTTCCGTCGGTTCCTATGATCTGGTGCCGTTACTGGATGATTTCATCAAAGAGCATCCGGATTTCTCCTACCGCGGCGCAAAAGCGTGCATTGCTTTTACCGGTTACAATGGCATCCTGGGCTACCGCACCGATTCCGCCTACAATACTGACGAGTACAAAGCGGAACACCCGGATTTCAACTTTGAGGAAGAACGCGCCAACGCAGCAAAAGCCGTCCAGTGCCTGCGCGACGACGGTTTTGAAATTGCCTCCCACAGCTGGGGACACCGCAACATGGGTACGATCCCAATGGATAAATTCCGTGAAGATACCGATAAATGGGCAAATGAAGTCGAAACGCTGACCGGTCCGTGTGATATCATCCTCTTCCCGTTTGGAAGCGATATTGGGGACTGGCATCCGTATGATACAAGCAGCGAGCGCTTCCAGTACCTGTACAACAAGGGATTCCGTTACTTCTGTAACGTAGATTCCTCCCAGTATTTCGTCCAGATCGGCGACGATTATATGCGACAGGGGCGCCGGAACCTCGACGGCTACCGGATGTATTATGACCTTCCGGAAAGTGGAGTCGGCGGCGACCATTTGAGTGACCTGTTTGATGTCAACGAGGTATTTGACCGGTCAAGACCTACTCCGGTGCCGAAGATGACGGAGTAAGATAAATCTGTAATCCAATTTTAAATAAAAGAAAGAGAAATCGAGCATTTGTTCGATTTCTCTTTCTTTTTTAAAAACCCCGGAGTCTTCCACACTCCGGGGCACACCTTTTCATTCAAGCACAGCTTTCCGTTGCAAATCTTAGAACTGCACAATCTCCTCAATCGGCTCTGCCTTTTCCACGTAATCTGCATAAAGCATCGGACCTTCGCCCTCATACTCCGGCATATACTCATATTCTACGCGGGCACGTACTTTGACCCAGTCTTTCGTCTCAAGCAGACGGGCATTTTTTGCCTTGCACATGAAACCTAAGAACGTCATATCTGCCTCGCAGCAGGTCATCGCCATACGTCCAGGAACAAAGTTGTTCTTCGGGAAATCCGGGGTTTTCAGTACCATGCCGGTAAATTCAACGGTCTTTCCACGGTAACGGTCCGGTTTATCCATCGCATCAATATACCAGATACCATATGCCTCCGGCGGAATCTCGATCACTTCGGCATTGACATCAAATGGAAGATCCGCTTCGGTCACTTCCTCAATTTCGCCCTCTGCGTCCTCAAATACGATCTGAACCTGCGGGTTCATGCCCTTTAAAGTACGGCGGTATACATCCAGATCCTCGATCTCGTCGCAACGGTTCATGATAATCATTTCCGTGTTGCGGACCATGGCACCAATCAATGGTTTCATGTTCTGCAGGTATAAATCAAATGTGGAACCATCGATGATCGTGATCTGCTGATACAGATCCCAATCGTTCGGAAGTTTCAGGACATCCAGATTCCACATACCGTTCCACTCCATCAGAACTCGCTCCGGATTGTAAAGAAGCTCCAGATCCTGTAGGTATTCCGGCGTCAGCTTTTCCGCTTCCTCTATATAGACAACCGCTGTATGAGTCTGCTTTAAAAGCTCCTCATCATACTCTTCCTCGCCCTCTTCGCAGACAATCAGAAGTGTTTTTCCTTCGGTCTGGAAATAATCCTGCTGCATTGTAAATTTAATAAACTGGGTTTTTCCAGCTTCCAGAAAACCATTGATGAGAAACAACGGCATCTTATCTTCATTCATAGTTCATTCTCCTTGTATTTACGCGTTGAACGCTGCCTTCAGACCCTCTTCGTCCAGCTCGGCACCGATCACGCACACCTTTCCGGTAAAATCCGGTGCTCCCTCACGGATCTCAGCCTGCTCCGGAACCATATCAAAATGCAGCCATACGCCCTTTTCTTCACTCGGAACCATGCCTTTCGCACGCAGAACCTCGCCGTATTTATCACCATAAGCCAGATCATCCAGAATCTTCTGCAGATCTTCTTTCTTCATCACGCCGACATTCTCCAAGCCCCAGCTTGTAAATACATCATCTGCATGATGGTGTCCTTCGTGATCGTGGTGGTGGTCATGGCAGCCACAGCCACACTCGTCATCATGGTCATGATGATGGTGCTCATGATCGTGATCATGACAGCCACAATCGCAGTCATCGTCATGGTGATGATGCTCGTGATCATGATCATGGCAGCCACAGTCGCAGTCATCGTCATGGTGGTGATGCTCATGATCGTGGTCATGGCAGCCGCAATCGCAGTCATCGTCATGATCATGATGGTGATGATGCTCATGCATATGCTCTCTTGCCTCTTTCATCAGCTCCTCTGCCATATCATCTTCCTGCTCGATCATCTCAAGAAGCTGTGCGCCGGTCAGCTCGCTGCATGGAGTGGTCACGATGGTTGCCTTTGCATTGTGCTGGCGAAGCATCTCAACCGCGCCCTGTACCTTTTTCGGATCCGCTACATCGGTACGGCTTAACACGATCGTGCCTGCATTTTCGATCTGGTTGTTGAAAAACTCACCGAAGTTCTTCATATACATACGGCATTTGTTGACATCTACCACGGTAACCGCACTGTTTAACATAACCTCAATCTCAGAAGCCACATTTTTTACTGCATTCATAACATCAGACAGCTTGCCGACGCCTGACGGCTCGATGATAACACGATCCGGCTGATATTTGGTCAGAACTTCCTCGAGGGAACGTCCAAAATCGCCGACCAGAGAGCAGCAGATACAGCCGGAGTTCATCTCACGGATCTCGATGCCAGCGTCTTTTAAAAAACCGCCGTCAATGCCGATCTGTCCAAATTCATTTTCAATCAGAACGACTTTCTCGCCTGAAATTGCTTCTTTTAAAAGCTGTTTAATAAACGTAGTCTTTCCTGCACCCAGGAAACCGGAAATAATATCAATCTTTGTCATTTTACTTACCTTCTTTTCTGTACAAATGTGTACTGACTGTAAATCATTGTCCGCCCGGTACCTGGCATCCCGGCAATGCATAGCTTTACATCGCCCGAATCTGCCGAAGTTCCGATCAGCCACTTATTATTTTACACAAATACCTAGTAAAGTCAAGCATCGGCAAAATCCCGTTACTGGGCGCGTGTGAACAGTAACGTTTTTAGCCTCACATATATGCAGCCTTTTTGAGACCAAAAACGCCCTATAAAGACACAGTAATCGTCCGCTTCCAGCTCGCCCCAGCATACACTGCCGTGATAAGCTCTGCCAGCCAGAACGCGTGCCAGACACCGGTAGGACCGATGATCCGGCTGAGCACAAATGCGATCGGAATGATAATCACGGCATAGCGCATCAGGGAAATTTTCAGAGATTTAAGTCCCATTCCAAGTCCCTCAAACGCGCCGGAAGCAATGACGGAAACCGTTGACATGACAAAGCCCAGGCTGATGATCCGGAGCGCCGTTCTGCCGATCTCCACCGTCGAAGGCGTCTGCGTAAACAGCCCCATCAGGAAATCCGGCACCAGCTCGCCAAGCAGGGTTCCCGCTGTCATGATAATGCCAACAATCATAAGGGCCGCGCGGAAGATCTTTTTCACCCTCTCCTGCTCGCCTGCACCGTAATTGTAACCGATCAGCGGGCGCATTCCCTGCACCACGCCGCTGGCTCCCTGATAAAGCAGTGCCTGCAGCTTGTAGTAAACACCCAGCACCAGAATATATACCTGCGAAAATGGTGCCAGAATCGCATTGAGCGCCGTCAGAAGCAGGGATGTCAGCGCCATATTGAGTGTTGCCGCGATTCCGACTGAATACATACCGCCGCAGATCTCCTTCGACGGACGCATTTCCCGCAGCGAAATCTCCACATTTAACGGTTTCACATGGTTTAAAATCAAATAAAACAGCAGCGACGCCGTCTGCCCGATTCCTGTCGCCCACGCCGCACCGCAGATTCCCAGTTCCGGCATGGGGCCTAATCCAAAGATAAAGATCGGGTCCAGCACGATATTGACGCCGCATCCAATCAAGACGGCTGCCATCGATATTTTCATCTTTCCAACCGACTGGTAGACCTTTTCATATGCCATTCCCATCGTGTCAATCGTTGAAAACAGAAACACATTGCAAAAATACGTCAGTCCGTAGGAAATCGTTACCTCATCGCTCGTAAACATCCGCAGGAAATACGGAATCACCGCCATTCCTAAAATCGTTAAAATCATTCCATGTAAGGCACTTAAAAATACTCCCTGCGATGCTGTCTGGTTCGCCATCCGTGTTTTTCCTTCGCCAAGGCGTCTCGCCACCATCGCATTGATACCAACGCCAAACCCAACCCCGGCTGCATGCGCGAGGTTCTGGATCGGATAGACAAGCGAAACCGCCGTCATCGCGTCCTCACTGATCATTGCCACGAAAATGCTGTCCACGATATTGTAGAGTGCCCCGGCGATCATCGATATGATGACCGGGATTCCCATCGAAAGCAGCAGCGGGACAACTGGTTTTTCTTTCATGTAAGTCTGATCCATTTTTCCATCTCCATTCCCTTTTTTATTTTCCACTTTTCATGAGCGTTTCTGACACATTCTTCGCAGAAAAAACACCTGGGTTTCTTCCGCAAAGCATTTCTTATCAAATAAAAAAGAGACTACGGACTTTACTGTTTATCTCAGAAACAGTACAAACCCTATAGTCTCTTTAACGCTTAGACAAGCTATTCGATTTTCGTTTTCTATCGCCGACCAGCAACTCTGCAAGCTTTTGCTGGCGATCTGCCCATTCCGGCAACCGGATATTATTATAACCGCAAGCCATTTTATTTGTCAACCACTCCCCGGCAAATTCCTGCTGCCACCACGTTTTCTTACGGCACTTTCGGTTCCAAAAGTGCCTACCCGTGAACAGAAACATGAGCATACAGAATGTGTATGTTCTACAAAAAACATCCTATTTGCGGGCAGTAGCAGCTATCCCTCTCTGTATCAGCGAAAAGAGCAGAAACGCCGCCAGATCCACCACAACAACGCTCGCGCCCGCCGGTGTTGAGTACGTGTAGGACATCACCATTCCTCCAAAGAAACAGATCAGCGACAGAATCCCCGATGCGACGACCACGCCCCGGAAGCTCTTGAACACCCGCATGGAGGTCAGAGCCGGGAAAATAATCAGACTGGAGATCAGCATCGCGCCCATCATCCGCATTCCAATCACGATCGTGATCGCGGTCAGAACCGCTATCAGCACGTTATAGAGCGACACATTGACGCCGGTCGCCTTGGCAAAGCTCTCATCAAAGGTAACCGCAAATACTTTGTTATAGCAAAAAAGATATAATCCAAGCACCACCATGGAAAGCACCGCCGCAAACTGGACATCTTCCCGGCTCATCGCGAGAATACTTCCAAACATATAGCTGCTGACATCGGTCGTCATACCGGTTGTCAGGGAAGTTACGATAATACCGATTGCAAGCGCACTGGCCGAGATCATCGCAATCGCAGCGTCACTCTTTACTTTTCCATGTTCCGTGATCCGCAGCAGGAAAAATGCCGCCAGCACGACCACCGGAATCGAAACCTTTAAAGGCGACCAGCCTGCCGCCAATGCGATCGAAAGGGATCCGAACGAAACATGGGATAAACCGTCTCCAATCATTGAGTAGCGTTTCAGCACCAGGCTGACACCCAGCAGAGAGGCGCAGAGAGAGACTAAAAGACCGCCGATCAGCGCCCGCACCATAAACGGGTATGATAACATTTCAGATATAATTCCCATCTTCTACACCTCCTTCTCCGCATTCCTGTCTTTCAAATGCTGTTTCGTTTCAGAATCAGTTTCCGAACCCATTTCCGGCTTCTGCATCTTCCTGATTCCATCCTTCTGCATCGGCACTCCGCATCTGTGCCCCAGAGTTGCCAGCTCTTCCCGTCCCAGGAAAGAATGAGCAATCTCACTCTTCACATATTCTTTCATCGTACCCCAGAACAGCGGCTTCTGCCGCATCTGCAAAATTTTTCCTCCCTGATGCACAATATTTGCCATATCATGGGAAACCATCAGGATTGCAACCTTTTCTTCCTGATTCAGTTTCCGGATCAGCTGGTAAAAGTCCAGAATCGCCGACGGATCGAGTCCCGTGATCGGCTCATCGAGAATTAGCAGCTTATCCGTCGCACAGAGCGCCCGCGCGATCAGAACACGCTGTTTCTGACCGCCGGAAAGCTCTCTGAAACAGCTTTTTTCCAGATCGCGGATTCCCAGACGATCCAGATTTGCCCGCGCCTCTTTCTTTTCTTTCATCGAATAAAACGGGCGGCTGCCGCGTTTTCCCAGGCACCCGGAGATAACCACCTCAAACACAGTCGCTGGAAAGTCCTTCTGCGCGTCGGTCTGCTGCGGCAGGTAACCAATACCGGCTTTTTTTAATTCTTCTGAATATTCAATCCTGCCCGAAGTCGGTTTTAAAAGTCCCAGAATGCCCTTCATCAGGGTACTTTTTCCCGAACCATTTTCCCCGACAATGCAGATGTAATCGCCCTCATTTACCTCCAGGTTCACATCCAGCACCGCATCCTGGTTTTCATAACCAAAACCTACATGCTCACATTTTAAGAGTAATCCCATCTATAATTCCTTTCACTACTGCTCTACTCTTCTATTGTCATAAACATTCACCATGGCTAAAGACTTTTTCCCATAATCATCTATTCTTTTTATGACAATCCCTTTTTCAAGTTCTTTACGTTCTGCTCCATCAATTCCAGATAGGTAACGCCCGAATCAAACTGGTGTCTCGTCACATTGTGGCAGGAGTGGAACAACAGTGGTTCCGCGCCCGTCTCTTCCCCGATGATCTCCGCCACGCGCGGGCTGGAAAGCTCCAGGTAATAGACGGCTGATATCTGTTCCTCCCGCACCTTATCGATCAGGTAGGCGATGGTCTTGGCACTCGGCTCCGTATCCGTACTGCATCCTGAAAATGCCGCCCTGTATTCCAGCCCATACTCATCGAAAAAGTACCGGAGTGGAAATTTATCACCGAAAACGACGAGACGGCGCTTGGCATGGGAGACAACTTCTCTGAATTCTGCATCCAATTCCGTCAATTTATCCTGATAGGACGCGCAGTTTTCCGCATAGGAAGCCGCGTGCGCCGGATCTTCCTGTGCCAGCACCTCCGCCAGCACGCCGGCCAGCTTTTTCGCATTGACCGGGGATGTCCAGATGTGCTCGTCATATTCAATCTCGACGCCGTGACCATCGTCCTCATCCAGATACTCTTGAGCGTGATCTTCATCATGAACCGCCACATCTTCCATATCATGCTCATCCTCGCTGTGAATATGCTCTTCTGTGTCGTGTTCTTCTTCACTGTAAACATGGTCCTCTGGCTCATGTTCTTCTTCACTGTGAGCATGATCTTCCGACTCATGATCGTGATCACCCGCATGAACTGTTCCATCCGCATGAACATGCATATGTCCATGATCGTGCGCCTCTCCCTCTTCCATGCCCTCGACGATCTCCTCCTGCACTACATCCACGCAATCCATCATCGTCACGACGCGCTTCGGTCCGGTGCCTTCCCCGAAGGAATCAAGCACCTGCGAAAGCCACTGTTCCATCGTACCGCCGTTGCAGACTAACAGATCTGCATTCTGGATCGTGATCATGTCCGCCGGCGTCGGCTCGAACGAATGGCTGTCCATGCCCGCCGGAACGACCATCGTCAGCCGGATCGAATCCCCGGCAATCTGCCGGAGAAAATCGTAATACGGAAATAGCGTCGTCACAACGTTTAAGCGCGTATCACCAGACGCATCTGCCCCTTTTAACGGATTCGACGATGAATCAGACGATGCAGTTCCCCGCCGTGGCGTACACGCTGTAAGAACACAGGAAAAGGCAATCAAAAAAGCAAGCATCCATGATATCCATTTACATTTAAATTCATTCTTGTGTTTTACCATATTTCTTTTTTACCCTTAACTTCTTCTATTTCAGTAAATGTTTTTCAATAAACATTTCGAATTACTCTTTCAAATATCATTTTCTTTCACAACTGTTTCTCTTTTCAAAGCTATGAACAAACACAGACACTACTCCATTCTTCCATGTGACTCATTCTTTTTCTTCACAATCTCCGCTACTTCCGACGGATGTGCCACAATATACTGCGGATGGCAACCTTCCAGCTCTTCCCGGTCACGGAAGCCCCAGAGCACGCCGACCGTGTCCATTCCGGCATTCAGCCCAGTTTCCATATCTGTATTCGTATCGCCCAGATACAGACACTCTTCCTGTTTTATACCCAGTTCCCGGCAAATGGCGAACGCCCCGTCTGGAGCCGGTTTTTTCGGCGTTCCCGCCTGCTCGCCGCGCACCACATCAAAATATCCTTTCCCAAAGAATGTCTCAATATTCACAATTGCCTGCTCATGCGGCTTGTTCGAAAGGACAGCCACATGTACACCCATCTCTTTTAACGACGCCAGCAGTTCCCGGATACCGTCATATGGCTCTACGTCTTTCAGGCAGTATTTAGAGAAATTCTCCATATAAATCGGAAGCGACGCTTCATAATGAACCAGCTTCTCATCCCCCGCCAGCACCAGCGCGCGCTTCATCTGCATCCGGTATCCATTTCCCACGATCCGTTTCGTTTCCTCCGGTGTAACATGGCGCAGTCCGAATGCATCCAATGTTAAATTTGTCACATAAGTCAGCGCATAAACCGTATTTAAAAGAGTTCCATCCAAATCAAATATACATAAGCGGTACATTGCGTTTCTTCCTTTCTGTTTCCATCTTTTCTTATAACTTTTTTGTTACTGTTCACGCATACGTGCTCAGTAACGGAATTTGCCGTGGCTTCGCATTTAAATACGGCAAATTCCTGCTGCCACCACGTTTTCTTACGGCACTTTCGGTTCCAAAAGTGCCTACCTGTGAACAGTACCACTTTTTTCCCCTCACAGCCGTTTCATACTTTCACAGCTACAGGCAATCATCCATACAAACTCATCTTCAACCAAACATATCGCCCCGCAAATCACGATGTTTCCTGCCTCTCCTTCTGCATCTGCTCTTCACGCTCCCGCTTCGAGAACACGCATCCGCAGTAATTCTGCCGGTATAGATGATACTGCGCCGACAGCTCGATCGAGCGCTTATATCCCTCTTTTTTCTTGAAATCCGACGGCAGAAATGCCACATGATACTCTTCTCCCATCGCCTGCCCGATCGTATTGAGGCGCCCGGCATTTTTGAGCGGACTGATCGTGAGGGTCGTCGTGAACCAGTCATAGCCGCCCTCGGCTGCCAGCTTCGCCGCTTCCCGTAGGCGCATCTCAAAACAAATACCGCAGCGCTCGCCGCCCTCCGGATCCTTCTCATGCCCCCGGACTGCCTCATAGTAGCATTCCGGGTCGTATTTTCCTTCTACAAACCGGATCGGATGCACCGCTGGAAGCTCCCGGATCAGCCGCTGTACCTCCTCCGTGCGCGCCTCATATTCCTCTTTCGGTGAAATATTCGGATTGTAGTAGAACACCGTAATCGAAAAATACTGCGACAGATATTCCAGCACGTAGCTGCTGCACGGCGCACAACAGCTGTGGAGAAATAAAGTCGGAACTCTGCCGTCCCGGACTGCTGCATCCAGCACTTTTTCCATTTCTTTCTGATAATTTCGTTTCGCCGTCTGTGTCTTTCTGGCTGGCGGATTTTTCATTGGTTCCGACATTTTTCTCTCCTCTTTCTATAAATTCCCATCTGTCCGTGCATTTTCCATCCAGCACACGATACTTCTATCCGAAACGCTTCTTTCCTGACAAACATCATTTCCATCCTTAGACGTCATATGAAGATATGCACAATAATTCATATTCTTCAAAACTTGAAAAAGCAGCCTGTACCCACGGACGGGTACAAACTGCTTTATCTTTTTATTAAACCTTTCAGGAAATTCCAAACAAATTCCCCTTTTTATCAAAATGATACAACTCTTACAGGAAATCGCGAATCCGTTTGCTCCGGACCGGATTTCTTAATTTACGAAGTGCTTTTGCCTCGATCTGGCGGATACGCTCTCTCGTTACGTTGAATGCTTTTCCGACCTCTTCCAGGGTTCTCGGATGTCCGTCCTCCAGACCAAACCGGAGAATAATAACCTGACGCTCTCTCTCCTTCAGGTCTCCAAGCAATGCATCGATATGCTCACGCAGCATAACAGATTCTACATTCCCTTCCGGCGTTACCACGTTACCGTCCGCTACGAAATCACCCAGATTGGAATCGTCTTCCTCACCGATCGGGGTTTCCAGGGAAGCTGGCTCACGTGCGATCTGCATGATCTCCATGACCTTATCCTCGGACATGCCAAGCGCCTCGGAAAGCTCTGCCACCGACGGCTCATAGCCCAGTTCCAGCGTCAGCTTACGCTGCATCTTGGACATCTTGTTGATCGTCTCTACCATATGCACCGGGACACGGATAGTTCTCGCCTGATCCGCCAGAGCCCTTGTAACAGACTGACGAATCCACCAGGTCGCATATGTACTTAACTTATAACCCTTTGTATAATCAAACTTCTCAACGCCCTTAATAAGACCCAGATTGCCTTCCTGAACCAGATCCAGGAAGCTCATGCCGCGTCCTGTATAGCGCTTTGCAATGCTGACAACCAGGCGCAGGTTTGCCTCAATCAGGCGCTCTTTTGCATTCACATCCCCCTCTGCTTTGCGCTTTGCAAGGCGGATCTCCTCCTCCGCGCTCAGAAGCGGAACAGTACCGATCTCTTTCAGGTACATGCGGACCGGATCTTCCGTGCCGATTCCCTCTAATAGATCGATCGCATCCAGATCGATATCCTCTTCCTCGTTCTTGAGGAATTCATCATCCACATCATCATCGAGCATCGAATCATTTTCCTTGAGGATCGAATCATCGATCACCTCCGGAATGACATCAATATTATTCTGCTCCAGATAATTGTAAATCTGCTCCATCTGCTCTGTCTGCAGATTATCGCCCATAAAAAAGTTATTGATCTCTGTCACGTCCAGCGCGTTCTGCTTGGACTTTGCTAACTCTACCAGTTTCCTTAACTTACCTAAAAAATTTTCTTTCTCCACGAATTAACGTCCTTTCGATTTATTTCGCTTAGAAGTTTCTTTATATCTAACGTGATATTGTCCCTCGATTGTTTGTGTGCTCTTATTTTCCTGCACCTTTCCCTGCAATATCCCGAAAGTACATTATATACGATTAAATTCTATTTTTCAACAATTTTCGAAATTTTTCGATCTATTTCTATTTAGGCAGTTACTGTTCACGCATACGTGCCCAGCAACGCAATTTGCCGTGGCTTCGCATTTAAATACGGCAAATTCCTGCTGCCACCACGTTTTCTTACGGCACTTTCGGTTACAAAAGTGCCTACCCGCGAACCGTAACTTCAGGCACCCGGATCGCAATCTCTCTTGGTTTATTTTCAATCACGACCTCTGTCTGACTTCCACCAAACTCACCGTCCAGCGACCAGTCCACCAGCTCCTCCGACTGTACCGTCAGTTTCGAGGTGCGGAACTTGAATACGCATTCATTTTCGCCCTCTCTCTGAATCAGATAAGCAGCAATACTTGCAATGTCAAGCGGCGTGCGCGGTTTCCGGACCAGAAGCACCTCAAACTCCCCGTCATCCAGCGCCACGTCCATACCAACCAGTCCTTTAAAACCTCCGATCGAGGTCGTATTGGTCACCATTCCCAGAATAAATTCCTCTTCCAATTCTCTCTGCTCCCCCAGATGTTCCCACGTAAGGCGCATCCGGTAGGATTTAAGCCCTGTCAGGCGTTTGATGGCTTCCAGCATATATGCCTGATGCCCCAAAATATTTTTCGTCTCCTGCGGGGTCGAATAGGATACCTCCGTAAATGCTCCGAACGCCGCCACATAGACGAAATACCGGTTTTTGCCGAATACACCGACATCCACCAGAAATGGTTTTCCCAGCGCAGCTGTCTGCGCCGCTTTCCGCATATTTTTCGGAAGTCCCAGACTGGATGCGAAATCATTCGTGGAACCCGACGGGATATATCCTAACTCCGGGCGCTTTTCCGGGGTGATCGTCATCAGCCCCGATACCACCTCGTTGAGCGTACCGTCCCCGCCGCTGCACACGACCAGTTCCTTCGTTTTCGCACGTGCCGCCTGATACTCCGCGTCCTTCGGTCCCTGCGTAATATAAACAGACGGTCCATAGCCCGCCTTTACAAAACTATCTAAAATTTCAAGAAGACGACTTCGAATCTGTTCTTTGCCAGATCTCGGATTGATGATAAAAAGCATTTTTTTCATAATCGCCATTTCTCCTGTTTCCCCACACTAACAGTATTTCATATTAATATATTTGTATACACGCGAAATGCATTGGGGATCGGATAGCGATCCTGCAGCTGTGCCCGGCGCACCATCAAAACTGTTTTATCCTGATAGCCGGATGCCCGTTTCAAGCGGATTCTGCGTCCACACATATGCCATTCAACATGGGAAAAAATGTGGACTGCATCCGGCAGATCCTCGGTTTCCCTGATATCCGCCTCCGCGATCCCCAGTTCTTTCGCTGCCTCCGCCGCACTCTTTTTTCCGTCCAGATTGACATATTCGTAGAGGGACGCCAACAATCCCTTGCTGCTGCGCTTGCGGATCGCCACCGTATCCTCCCACTCAATCAGGCAGACCGTTTTTTCCTCGATCCGGCGCGGCTTTTTCGGCGGCTTGACCGGATATTGCTCCTCCTCTCCCCGCCGGTGCGCCAGACAAAGGGATTCCAGCGGGCACTTCTCACAGAGCGGACGTCCGCCCGGGATGCAGACAAGCGCGCCCAGCTCGATCCATGCCTGATTATATTCACCCGGATGAAATAGCTCTTCTGACCGTGATGCCGTGGAAACCTCACCGGCATCATCACCGGCTGACAAATAGGAATCTCTTTCCTCCGTCCGGCGCACAAGTTCCGCCTCCAAGCGCCGCTCATATTCCTTTCGAAGCGCCGGCTTCGTGCTGTCCTGTGGGTCAGCAAACAAGCGTGTCAGAACACGCACCACATTTCCATCCAGCGCCGGAGCCGGCAGATCATACGCGATCGACGCAACTGCCCCGGCCGTATAACTTCCGATGCCCGGAAGTTTCAATATCTCATCCCGCGACGCAGGCATCTGACCGCCGTAGTCTTCCATCAGGCAGACCGCTGCCTTTTTTAGGTTCCGGGCTCTGGAATAATACCCAAGTCCCTCCCACAGCTTCAAAAGCCGCTCTTCGTCCACCTGCGCGAGCGAGGTGATGTCCGGGAGTGCTTCCATAAAACGGGCAAAGTACGGTTTGACCGCCTCTACCCGTGTCTGCTGCAGCATGATCTCCGAAATCCAGACCGAATACGGTTCCGGATTCTCCCGCCACGGAAGGAGCCGCCGGTTTTTCCGGTACCAGGAGAGCAATGGAGCGCCGGATGCCGCCAGCCTCTCTTCTTCCGCATAAGGTATTTCCCCCTCTAAAGGCTTCAACGACGCATAAAAATCTTTATACATATCCGTAAATGCCCCGGACAGATACCTCTCCTGAGATCACCTTGCACACTTTTCCGTCTTCTGTGCGGACCAGCAGTTCGCCCATCTCATCAATTCCGAGCGCCATTCCAGTATACTCATTGCCCGGAGACAGGACACGCACCTGTGTACCGCAGTTTGCCAGACGGCTGTTATAAACGTCCATCAGGGATTTCAGGTTCTGGTTTTCCATGAATTTATCATAATATCCCTCATACGCACGCATGATCGCGGCGATAAGCTGGCTGCGGCGCACTTCTTTTCCTGTCTCCAGATACAGAGACGTTGCCACATCCCGAATCTCCTCCGGGAACTCGTGATTTGCAACGTTGATACCAATACCAGTCACGATATAATTAATACACTCTAATTCCGTGCTCATCTCGGTCAGGATACCACAGACCTTCTTTCCATTGACGACGATATCGTTCGGCCACTTGATCTTTGCCTCCAGATCACAAACCTCCCGAATCCCGTCGGCAACTGCCAGAGCCGCCACCAGCGTCAGCATCGACGCGCAGGTCGGAGGAAGCTCCGGGCGCAGAAGCAGGCTCATCCAGATGCCGACGCCATGCGGCGCCGCCCAGCTTCTTCCGCGGCGTCCCTTTCCCATCGACTGATAATCCGCGACTGCCAGCGTACCGTGCGGGGCATCTTTCTCCGCCGCTTTCTTGATCTCGGTATTGGTTGAATCTGTCTCGTCAAAATATAAAATATTTTTTCCAGCCCACTCGCTGTCGATGCTGCTCTCCAGCTCTGCCTGGCTGAGAACATCGCCCAGGAAACGCAGCCGGTAACCGCGGTTCCGGACCGCCTCTATCTCATATCCTTCTGCCTCCAACTGTTTGATAACTTTCCAGACTGCCGTCCGTGATACATTTAAACGCTCACAGATCTCCTGTCCGGACAGGTAATCATCCGTTTCTTTTAACATTCGCAAAACTTCTGTTTTCACTTTTATTACCCCCACCATATTGTAAGTGTACTGACAATACATAAAAGGAACAATCCTGCTCCCACAGCCATCAGGATCATTCCGCCGGTCCGCAGATGCTTTCTTCCCCTTCCCCGGCGATAGCGGTCATAGCCATTGGCAAAATTCAGTACCGCTGCCAGAAGAAAGATTACCGGAAACAAAATCCGGTTTTCATCCGGGTTCAGAAACGCAAGAACCGCAAATATCACGATCAATATACCCACTACGATATGAAGCATATCCAGGGCAAACGCGATATTCGCGCTTTTCTTTCTTTTTTCCTGCAGGTTCAACGCATCCACTCCTTACTTATATTCGTATTCGCAAACAACAGCCTCATTCTTCATATAGCACATAGCTTCTTGCATATACCCTTTCATCAACATATATGGGTATACATATCACTATGGGATATTATACCGAATGTCCGCAGGCTTGTCAAAAAAGAAATCGAAAAAGGCTGCGGTTCCTGCTTTACATAACCATCAGCCTTTTCTTATACCTTCTTTTTATAACTTAGAGCCGCTCACTCCCGGCTACTCTGCCTTTTGAACATCCGTGCCAACTTCCGTCAGACCCTTTACCAGACCGGCAATGCCCTGGATCTCGGACGGGATGATGATCTTCGTCGCCTTGCCGTCCGCTGCTTTGGCAAATGCCTCCAGGCTCTTGAGCTGTAGCACTGCATTGTCCGCGCCTGCTTCCTTGATGAAGCGAAGTCCGTCTGCTTCCGCTTTCTGGACTTTGAGGATCGCTTCCGCCTCACCTTCTGCCTCGCGGATCATCTTTTCCTTCTGTGCTTCTGCACGCAGGATCGCCGCTTCCTTCTCTGCTTCTGCTTCCAGAATCGCGGACTCTTTCTTACCTTCGGCTACCAGGATCGTCGATTTCTTCTCGCCTTCGGCACGGAGAATGGACTCACGGCGCTCACGCTCTGCCTTCATCTGTTTCTCCATCGCATCCTGAATAGCTGCCGGAGGAATGATATTTTTCAACTCAACACGGTTTACCTTGATTCCCCACGGGTCTGTCGCCACATCGAGTGCAGCGCGCATCTTCGTGTTGATCGTCTCACGGGAGGTTAAGGTCTGGTCAAGTTCGAGATCACCGATGATATTTCGAAGGGTGGTCGCCGTCAGGTTCTCGATCGCCATGATCGGGTTCTCAACACCATACGCAAACAGCTTCGGATCCGTGATCTGGAAAAATACAACCGTATCAATCTTCATCGTAACGTTATCTTTCGTGATAACCGGCTGCGGTGCAAAATCTACAACCTGCTCTTTTAAAATGACTCTTTTTGCCACGCGGTCAATGAACGGCACCTTGAAATGCACGCCAACCGACCATGTCTCCAGATAAGCACCCAGACGCTCTACGACTAATGCCTGTGCCTGCGGCACAATCCGGATACAGGATGACAAAATCAGAAGTACCACAATTGCAATGACAAGAAAACTGATAACTGCTCCCATATTTCCTACTCCTCCTTACATTTGCTGACAATCAGCTTGACGCCGCTGACCGCCTGAATCTGTACCATCGTATCCTTCGGAATCCGGCTTCCATCCGCCGAGCGTGCCGTCCATTCCTGACCGGACACCATCGCCGTCCCTCTCGCCTCGTCGTTATCAATCTCTGCGGTTACCCGCGCTTTTTTACCCACCAGCGCGTCCACATTGGTCCGCACCGTCTTCTGATTGATATACCGGAGTGCCAATGGTCTTGTTGAATACAAAAGAAGGAATGAAACAACGACAAACACTGCCATCTGGATGTAAAGATTCACTCCCGCGATCGACAGGACACACGCAATCAGAGCGCCTCCAGCAAACCAGATCGAAGTCAGCGCCATCGACGCTGCTTCCAGCCCGATACACACTACAAACACCGCCAGCCAGACACACCATACTGACATGTCATCCCCTCCTTCCATATAGGTCTTTTGACCCTGATATCTTAAAACTAGTATACGATATTTTCTGACATTTATCAACCAATCAGCTCTGTTTTTGAACTTACGGTTTTATTACAAACTTCTTAATGGAACATATCGATCTGCAGTTCAATTTATTTCTTCACTGCTCTCTATTTGCACAAACTATCCGGCTTAAAACATTGTTTCAAAAAATGCAATTTACTGCCGTCTCTGCCGTGCCGTCTCAAACAGCAGCACCGAAGCCGCCACCGCTGCATTGAGGGATTCAACCTTTCCAGCCATCGGAATCCTCACCCACGCGTCAGCAAGCGCCGCCGTCTCCTCGGTCAGACCATTTGCCTCATTTCCGATCAGGAAGCCGGACGGACCTGTATAATTTTCTTCTTCGTAGTTATGTTTCCCCTTTAAATGTGCCGCATAGAGGCGGATTCCCTGCTTTTTTACTTCCCCGATCGTCTGATGCAGGTCGTCCGTGTAGATAAACGGCACCCGGTAGATCGAGCCCATCGTGGAACGGATGACCTTCGGGCTGTAAATATCAGCTGAACCACGGTCAAGAATGATGCCTGTCACACCCGCCCCCTCTCCGGCACGCAGGATTGTTCCCAGATTACCCGGATCCTGCAGCGTCTCCAGAATCACAAGCTCCGGTGCCTTTCCGTCCGGGCTATTTTTCAGCACATCTGAGAGCTGATAGGAAAACTGTTCCGCTATCGCCAGGATACCCTGCGGTGTCTGGGTGTCCGACATATGGCGCATGACCTCATCCGTCACCGTCTCATACCGGCAGCCAGCCAGCAGTTTTTCTGCTCTTTCCCCCTGCTGGCGCAGAAAATTTTCCGACACATAGACTTCGCGGCGTCTCTCCACCGGCAGTTCCCCGAACATCTTCGGACCTTCCACCAAAAAGACGCCCTGTTCCCGTCTTGCTTTTGCTTTCTTTGCAAGCGCCGTCACCGCTCTGACACGGGCGTTGCCCGTGCTCGCGATCACAGGCTGCCTCCTGCCGCGTTCGTCTCCGGCACTCCGTAAACGCAATCCTCATCCAGTGTTTCCAGCTCCTCCAGCCACAGGCGGCTGCACGCATCGCTCGGCATACGCAGGTCGCCGCGCGGTGATACTGCAGCAGAACCTACCTTCGGACCATCCGGCAGGCAGGAACGCTTAAACTGCTGGTTGAAGAAACGGCGGTAGAACACCTTCAGCCATTTAAGGATCGTTTCCTTATCATAAGCACCGTCAAATGCCTGACGCGCCAGGCGGTAAATCTTGCCCGGACGGTAGCCGAATCTTAATATATAGTAGAGATAGAAATCATGCAACTCATAAGGACCAACCAAATCCTCCGTTTTCTGTGCGATCTTTCCATCCTCCTCCGGCGGCAGAAGCTCCGGGCTGACCGGCGTATCCAGTACATCCAGCAGAATATCAGAAAGCTCTTTCTCGCCACAGGTATCTGCATAATAGCGCACCAGATGGCGCACCAGCATCTTCGGAACCGAGCAGTTGACACCGTACATCGACATATGATCGCCGTTGTAGGTCGCCCAGCCAAGCGCCAGCTCCGACATATCGCCGGTACCGATGACAAGACCGCCGATCTTATTGGCAAGGTTCATCAGAACCAGCGTCCTCTGGCGTGCCTGTGAATTTTCATACGTTACATCATGAACCGACGGATCCTGCTCAATGTCGCGGAAATGGATAGTAACTGCCTCTCGGATATCGACTTCTTTCAAGGTTGCACCCAGCTTTTTCGTGAGCTGGCAGGCATTCTGGTACGTCCGGTCAGTCGTACCAAAGCACGGCATCGTCACAGACAGAATATTTTCACGCGGAATCCCCAGCAAATCAAAGGCGCGCACGGTTACTAAAAGTGCCAGCGTTGAATCCAGACCGCCTGAAATACCAACGACAGCATGGCGGCATCCGGTATGTTTGAGACGTTTTTTCAATCCCATCGCCTGAATCGAAAGGATCTCCTCGCAGCGGCGGTTCCGGCTGCCCGCATCGTGTGGGACAAACGGGGTCGGATCGATCGCGCGCTCCAGCGCAAGCGGTTTCCGATCCAGCGTAAAGCTTACAAACCGGTAATCCTCACGGCCTTCCGTCTGATAGGTCGTCATCCGGCGGCGCTCACATTCCAGACGTTCCAAATCGATATCTGCGTAGATCGTCTGATTCTCAAATCGCGCTGACTCCGACAGGATATTGCCATTCTCAGCGATAATATTCTGGCCGCCAAAAACGAGATCCTGGGAAGACTCTCCCTCGCCCGCATTGGCGTAAATATACGCACAGAGAAGTCGCGCCGACTGACCGCTGATCAGACTTCTGCGGTACTCGCTCTTGCCTGTCACCTCATCGCTGGCAGAACAATTGACGATCACCGTTGCCCCCGCCGACGCGTGTGCAATACTCGGTGGATTTAAAACCCAGACGTCCTCGCAGATCTCCGCCCCCACGACGAGATTTTCCACATTGTCACAGGAAAATAAAAGCTTCATTCCCATTGGCACCTGATAACCGTCCCAGGAAACCTCGATTGTCTTTTCCCAGCCCGGGTTGAAATAACGTCCCTCATAAAATTCAGAATAGTTTGGAATCCATCTCTTCGGAACCAGACCGAGCAGCTTTCCATCCTGGATCGCCGCTGCCACATTGTACAATTTATTGTTGTATTCCCACGGAAGTCCTACAAATACAAGCATTGAATCGCCAGCTGTAAAGGCGATCAGCTTCCTAAGCTCTTCCTTTGCCTTCGCCAGCAGCGATTTCTGGATAAACAGCTCACCGCACGTATATCCCGTCAGCACCAGCTCTGGAAATACCATCATCGAAGCGCCCTTTTTGCGCCCCTCCTCTATCTGTTCACAAACCTGTTCCCGGTTGTACTCTACATCTGCCACCTTCACTTCCGGCGTTGACGCGGCAACCCGGATAAAGCCATCTCTTATCATATGGTTTGTCTCCCTTATAAATAATTTTTAAAAACATAGCAACTGTTCAATAGGTCTGCGCATTTACTGCGCTGACCGTACGAAAACATGGACCAGCAGGCAAAAATCCCATTGCCGTAGGCAATTTTAAATGGATTTTTGCGCGTGACTGTGAAGGTACTGAACAGTTACGAATTTATTGTAGCTGTCACTATACAAAAAGTCAAACATATATAAAAAGAGAGCCGCTTTTCCCCCACAGAAAGCAGCTCTCCGGTCACGTTCACAACCGTTACATTAAATAGTTTGATTGCTGTATGTAAATATACCACCCTTTTCCAATTTTGTCAACGTCACTTTTGTCATTTTGCACAATAAATCATTTTCTTTTTTCGACAAGAAAAAGCAATTTTCACAGTTCTTTTTTACAAATCTTTCCGCTTTCAGTCTTTGAAAACTCCTTTAGCAAGGCAAATTCGCGCGGGATCTCATAATCTGCCAGTCTTTCCGCCAAAAATTCCCGAATTGCCATATTGGTACAACCACATTTCCCGCTGTCACTTCCGACATTTTCTAGTATATCGGAATTTCAAAAGATTGCCAAACTTGTACCACTGAGGGTTTACAAATTGTTTTTCTTTTTACTCAACTGCCAGAACGGATATTTCACGATACCGGGTGTGTTATTGTTTTGTCTTTTTAAACGGTTGCTTTTCACTTCCGATGAATTTATAATAACGCCATAGGTTACAGTCTGAAACCAATCCCCGACGCAATGCGGATCTGGGGCGGACATTATAAACCGACACAGGAGGATACTGCCAAATGATCACCATTCAAAATCCGCTGACCTTTACTTCCTCTTATCCGCCCAAACGGTTAGGAGCTATCTCCGATCTGCTCTTTTTCGATATCGAGACAACCGGCTTTTCCGGCGACTACGCCTCGGTCTATCTGATCGGCTGCGTCTGGCACGACGGAAACACCTGGATTCTGACCCAGTATTTTGCCGAGACGAGGGATGCAGAGGAAGAGGTTCTCGACGCTTTTTTTGCACTTCTCCGGACAAAGCGCATCCTCGTCCATTTCAACGGCGACGGGTTTGACATTCCATTTCTGACGAAACGCTGTGTTTTTTATAAAAAGGACTGGAATTTTGAAGCGGTTGAAAGTTTTGATATTTATAAGAAAATACGCCCATTAAAAAAATTGCTGGGACTTGAAAATCTGAAACAGAAAAGCATCGAGCGGTTCCTCGGCATTGCCCGCGAAGATAAGTACAACGGCGGTCAGCTCATCGAGGTTTACGGTGAATATTTACAGACGCACTCTGAATTGCTGAAACACCTTCTGATTCTCCATAACGAGGATGACTTAAAGGGAATGCCGCAGATTCTGCCGATTCTCGCCTACCCGGACTTTCTGACCGGCGATTTTTCTTTCAAAGGTTCAGAAAGCCGTGATATCCCATATGCGGACGGAAACTCAGAAAAGCACCTGCTGCTTCACTATGAAAGTCCCGTCTCTCTGACAAGCGGATTCCAGTTTTCCATCGGTGATCTGGAGCTGTCGGCGGAAGGAAACCGCCTGACGCTCGACCTTCCATTATATTCCGGGGAACTGAAACGATTTTACAGCGATTATGAGAATTATTACTATATGATCTACGAGGACTGCGCCATCCACAAAAGTGTCGGTCAGTATGTGGATCGCTCCGCCCGCAAGAAGGCAACCGCCAAAACGTGCTACACCCGCGCAGCCGGGCTGTTTGTGCCGCAGCCGCTTCTTGCAGATGGCACTCCGATGTGGCATGAATGCCTGAAAGCAGACTATAAGAGTAAGCAGCTGTTTGTGCCGTATTCAGAACAGCTTTTCACAGATCCAGAGACGGCAGTGCTGTACTTACATAATTATCTGAGAGAATTGTCCTTATAAATTACAGCACCCGTCCGCGCTCTCTTATCTCCCGGATCACGTGTCCCATCCGTTTTCTCCGGACTGCCTGTTCTTTCGCCCTCTCCCGCGCAAGCAGCGCCCGGATGAACGCAAAGGTTCTCTCCTCGCCCTGCTCTTTCAGCATCGTGAGGAGATATTCCAGCTGGTACTTCGTCCTCGGGTGCATCACGACAAAATCTCTGCCTCTTTCAAAGTATTCCCACGCACACGCATCCGTGTAATCTTTTCCCTTATAAACCTTCGACGCGGCAATCCGGTCCATTACCATCTCGATCAGATAGCGAAGGGGCATTTTATTGCCGACAAGCCCCCAGGACTTGTCCGGTGCAAAATCGATCCAGTATTCGAAATGATGTTTGTTGCGTCCCTTGTGGTGCAGCCATGCCGCCGAATAGCCCTTTTCTTCTTTTTCCGCCGCATTTGGGCTGCGGTTTCCCTGATAATATTTAACGCCGGTCGCAAATTCCTCCCAGGAATACTTGGAGAGGTCGTGCAGAAGTCCCTGGCGGTACAGCCCTACCGCAAAGCAGTTTTTCATGACCTCGCATTTATGTTTCGTGATCGTCAAAAAATGATGATACGCATTGTAAATATAATTCATTTTCCTACCTCTTTCCCCTTTTCTTTCCTCCTATTTTACCCCCCGTATTCTGGTTTGACAACCCCACTTTCTTTCGCGGCTTTCTGGAAAATACCCGTTACTGGGTGCACATGTGTGTACAGTAACAAATGCCCTTATTTTCCACAAAAATTTAACTATTTTTAAATGTCTGAATTTCCAGAAATTTTATGCGAAAACGTTTGACATCAATATGAAACTATGCTATTCTTGGAACAGGTCGTAAATCCATGCGGCCATCACTATTTTTTATATTTTTTTGGAGGTATCATATGAACAGAGGTACTGTAAAGTGGTTCAACAACCAGAAAGGTTACGGATTTATCTGCGACGAGCAGGGCAACGATGTATTCGTTCACTACTCCGGACTGAACATGGAAGGCTTCAAGTCTCTTGAGGAAGGCGCTCAGGTAGAGTTCGAAGTTGTTAACGGTGCTAAGGGACCGCAGGCTACTAACGTAACCAAGCTTTAATCATCAACTTTCCAGTGTACCTGTTTTCCAAATATGTTTGATATATATTTTGCGAATACGTTATATTGATCTAAGTAAAGTGATTATAAAAAGGGATACTGCTTCGGCAGTATCCCTTTTTTCGTCACTGCTCACACATGTGTGAACAGTGACCTTTTTTCTGTCCTGCCATGCGGAACATATCCAAATATCCTTTTTCCGCACAGCAGCCATATCTATTATCTCATTTCTTTTTACTTCTTAGCTTTCTCGTACAATTTTTTCAGCTCATCCACACTAAATTCATAGTACTTGTTGCAGAACTGGCAGTTGACTTCGATGCTCTTGCCCTCGTCGATCATCTCCTGCAGCTCCTTGCCGCCGATGCTGATCAGCGCCTTTTCTACACGGCTCTTGGTGCAGTTGCAGGTACACTGAATCGGCATCTTATCCAGAATCTCCAGACCAAATTGTCCTAAAATCAGCTCCAGAATGTCCTCCGGGGTCATTCCCTTATTTAACATCGTCGTCACCGGCTCCAGCTCACCGATCGTCTTTTCAAGTGCCGCGATCGTCGCCTCCTCTGCTCCCGGAAGAAGCTGGATGATAAATCCGCCTGCCTGGCGCACCGTATTTTCTTTATTCATCAGAACGCCCAGTGCCACGGAGGACGGAGTCTGCTCGGAGGTCGCATAGTAATAAGTCAGATCTTCCGCAATCTCACCCGTTACCAGGATCGTCTGTCCCACATACGGCTCTTTCAAACCGATATCCTGGATTACGCTCAAGACGCCGACTCCCAGCGCACCGCCCACATCCAGCTTGCCCTTCGCATTCGGCGGCAGCATTACCTCCGGGTGGAACGCGTAGCCCTTGACATTGCCGTTCTTATCAGCTGTCACCGTCAGACCGCCGATCGGACCATCGCCCTCGACCCGGATGGTTAAAAGATCACTGTCCGCTTTCATCATCGATCCCATCATGACCCCTGCCGTCATCAGGCGTCCCAGCGCTGCGGTCGCCACCGGGCTGGTATTGTGCGCCTGTCTGGCTTTCTCCACCAGATCACGGGAAGTCGCCGCAAATGCGCGGATCTGACCATTCGCCGCCGTCGCACGGAGCATATAATCTCCGGTCTGTCCCGTTATTTCACCTGCTTTTATCTTTTCCATCATTTATACCTCTTTTCCATGTTCTCTCGCAACCACATAGATTCGGTCGCTCTCTTTTCGCGGCGCGTTCTTCGTAAATGCGTCATACGCCGCCACAAATTCCATGCCCGCCTCTGTGAGCGCCTTTTTTATCTCGTCCAACGACCACGCGCGCTCAAAATGCGTCTCCTGATAGCGGCGGTATAAGTCATCCTCCTCGCGGATAAAGAGCGTCAGATCGTAGGAGTTAATTTTCTCCTCTTCATCATACTCATTTTCCCAGATGAAGCTCCCCTCGTCGCGCACCTCCGCGATCGTCTCACTTCCCATTGCCTGAAACTTTGCCTCCGTGTTCAGGTCGAAAATGAACATTCCCTTCGGATCCAGATAATTGTTGACCAGCGAAAATACGTGCGCCAGATCGTCATAATCCAGAATATAATTCAGCGAATCGCAGATACTCACGACCGCCCGGACCGTCCCGTACAATTCAAATTCACGCATATCCTGCAATAAATATAAAATCGGCAGCCCGGATTCTGCCCGTTTTTCGATTGCTTCCTGCAGCATATCCTCCGAGACATCCACGCCGATCATATCATAGCCTTCCTTTGCCAGAAGCTCCGTCAGCGTGCCGGTTCCACATCCCAGATCCAGCACCAGACCATCGTTGATCCCATATTCCTTTAAAAGAGAAGTCAGGTACCCGCACCAGTCCTCATAGGGAATATTATCCATAAACATATCATATACTTCCGCAAAACTCGTGTAAGCGTCCATTTAGCCTCTCCTTCTATATTGCCGATGCAAAAATGACTGCCATGCACCGAAAGCTTTCCCCTACTGCACAATCTCCTTCCGATGCCAGCACTCCCATCATAGCAATTTTTCGCCCTGTTTGCAAGAATAATTGAAAAAGCACACGCAAATGACTAGGAATGGAGTAATTGTTCACAGGTAGGCACTTTTGGAACCGAAAGTGCCGTAAGAAAACGTGATGGCAGCAGGATTTTGTCGTATACACTAACTCTTGACGTTCCACGCAGAACTGACTATACTAGAGCGTATGAAAAATTTGACTGAAAAACAAAAACATTCCCCCATCAAAAGCCGCCGTTTTTACCGCCGGCAGATGTGGCTTCCGGCGCTGGTGCTGATCGCGTCCATCCTGCTCCTGTGGCAGAATGCCGGGGAAAATTCACACTCCCCGCGGCCGATAAACAGCCAGTGCAAGTTTGAAGATTTTTATAACCCGGCTCAGCCCTATGTCTCGGTGAACGCTCCTTCCTTATATTATACAGGGTGCGCTGCCTACGATGGAAAGAAAGAGACCGGATATTATTATTACTCTCTGGAAAATGGAACCTGCCATTTCTATCTGCTCGATCCGTCTTCCGGCTATCCAGAGCCGCCCGAACGCAAAGCACTTTCATTAAACGGGCGTTTGATCCGCCTGAACGAGGATACCTATGAATCGCTTCTCCAGACGATGGCGGACAGTCTCTCCTGGACGGTGAGCTCCCTGCGGAACATGACTTCTCCTTATATCATATCCGCTCTGCCGTATCCCGCTCTGACGCATGAGGTATTTCATCTATTAGCCGGATGTGCGTTTCTGATCGCCCTGGTGGATCTGATCTGGCTTTTTTACCATTCACTCCGGCACCGCCGGGAGCCGCTGCAGCTTTCCGGTGAGGCACAGCAGGGGCAGCAGGATTCTTCCAGTGAGCAGCCGCGCACTTTGATTTCCCACCGCAGGAAAAAACATTGACAGACGATTCGAGCCATGCCGCTTTCCCTGGCATAGGCTGAACCGTCTGTCTTTTTTCGGCTGCTATTTCGTTTTTCTCTATTTCAGCTTATCAGATTATGCTTCTATCTGAATACACCGCGCCCAGTGTGTCCTTGAAAGTTGTACTGCCTCCGGTGACAGCGGCACATGGGCACACGCCTCTCTTCTCTTCGGACAGCGCTCATAAAAGATACACTTCTCCCCACTGCCCGCTATCTTCTTTGGTGCATTCTGGACGGACCGCTCTTTTTCCTGATTTTCCAAAAGGTTCTCTTTCGTCTGTCCCCGCTCAGGTTTTTCCATCCGGCTGTCTCTCTCCGGCTCCGCACTCTGCTTTCCTGCCTCCGCATCCAGTTCCATTGTATCCCCGCCGATCGCCGCTTCCAGCAGAAGTTTCGTGTACGGGTGCGCCGGATGCTCATAGATCTCTTCTGCCAGACCCTCTTCCACAATCACACCCTTGTAAATGACCATGACACGGCTGCAGAGCCCGCGCACGACGTTCAGATCGTGGGAAATAAAGAGGATGGTCATCTGCTTTTCGGCATGCAGCTTCAAAAGCAGGTTCAAAATCTGGGACTGGACCGTCACATCAAGCGCCGAAACAGGCTCATCCGCGATCACCAGGCGCGGATCCATGAGAAGGGCCACGCCGATACTGATGCGCTGTTTCTGACCGCCAGAAAGCTCTCTCGGATGGCGCGCCGCAAAGGACTCGTCCAGTCCGACATTTTCAAGCATTTCTTTCACTAGCTGCCTGCGCTCTGCGCGGTCCCTGATGCCGCGCAGGCGCAGCGGTTCTTCCAGAATCCATCCGATCGTCCGCGCCGGGTTGAGCGATCCCGCCGGATCCTGAAATACCATCTGCGGACGGACGCCGTCACGCACCTTCACCTCACCCGTATAATTGTCATGAAGTCCCAGGATCGTCTTGCTGAGCGTCGATTTGCCGCAGCCGCTCTCGCCCACGATCCCCACAATCTCTCCCTCTCTTGCCGACAGGTTCAAATCGTGAATTACGTGTTTTTTCCCTTTTTTGCGGAACAGACCGCCACGCACATCGTAAAATACGTTCAAATCCGTCAGGCGCAGGATCTCCCCGCCGGAGCTTTCCCCTTTTTCTCCCTCCGGAATCGACGCCACCAGATGGCGCGTATATTCATGCTTCGGATGCAGAAGGACGTCTTCCGTCTGCCCTTCTTCCACGATCTCGCCCTTATAAACCACGATCACACGGCTGCAGAGCGCACGCACAACATTCAGATCATGGGAAATAAAGAGAATCGACGTTCCCTTGGTCCGGTGGATATTCCGCAGAAGCTCTAGGATCTGTGCCTGAACGACACAGTCTAACGCTGTCGTCGGCTCATCCGCAATCAGAAGACTCGGAGAATTGATCATCGCCTGCGCGATCATCACACGCTGGCGCATGCCGCCGGAAAGTTCATGCGGGTATTTACCGCACAGCCCCTCCGGGTCCGGCAGACCGACTTCTGAGAGTGCCTGCACGACCCGTTCATGGATCTCAGCATTTCCGAGTTTCGTATGGATCCGCAGGCTTTCCCCGACCTGCCGTTCGATTTTCAATACCGGATTTAAGGAGGTCATCGGCTCCTGAAAGACCATCGCCATTTTGCTGCCGCATAGCTGTCTCCGCTTTTCCGGTTTCATGGTCACCAGATCTTCTCCCTGAAAACAGAGCGATCCGGAGGCAATCTCGGCGTCCTTCGGAAGCAGCCCCATCAGCGCAAGCGCACTCATGGATTTTCCTGACCCTGACTCGCCGACTACTCCGACGATCTCGCCTTTTCCGATCGAAAAGCTGATGTCCTTGACTGCCTCAAAGGTCGAATTTCCTTCTGGAAAACGGATCGACAGATTTTTTATCTCAACCAATGGTTCCATCTTTTCGCCTCCTTACTGCTGCATCGAGCGCAGCCCCTCGCTCACCATGCTGAATCCCAGAATAATCAGGATGATCGTCACGCCCGGTCCGATCGCGTACCACGGCGCATTGAACAGGTACGACTGCGCTTCGTAAAGCATTCTCCCGAGACTCGGCTCCGGCGGCTGGATTCCCAGTCCCAGATAACTCATACTCGCCTCCGCCAGCACCGCATTGTTAAATCCGATCGCCGCCGCCGTCAAAAGGCTGACCGCCGCATTCGGCAGAATATGGGCGAAAATAATCCGGATATGCCCTGCGCCAAGGATCCGCGCACTCTTGACAAAATCCAGTTCCCGGCACCGGATCACCTCACTGCGGACGATCCGGGCAAAACTCGGGATAAAAAGGATTCCCAGCGCCAGAATGATGTTGTAGCTTCCCGGCTTCGTCAGGCTGATGAAAATAAGCGCCAGAAGAATGCTCGGAAACGATAAAAGGATATCATTGAAACGCATGATCAGGTTATCGAAAAAGCCGCCGAAATAGCCGGTCAGCGCACCGACGATCGTGCCAAACACACACCCGATCAGAACCGTGCAGACTGCCACAAAAAAGGTGCTGCCGCTTCCCGCCATCACACGGCTCAAAATATCGCGCCCGAAGTTATCCGTTCCCAGCGGGTGTGCTGCACACGGCGCCAGATTGACTGCCATGGAGTCCATCGTCGTCGTCCCATACGGCGTCCAGAACTGTCCGATCAGGGCAACTGCCAGAAAGAACAGCGTGATCGCGCCCCCTATCATCAGATTATAATTCTTTCGTTTCATTCGTCTTCCCTCTATTCTTCCGCCGTCCGGACTCTCGGATCCAAAACCTGATAAATCATATCAACCGCAAAATTGATAAGTACGACCACCGATGTGATGTACAGCACGATCGCCTGCACAACCGGATAATCGCGGTTGGAAATCGAGCTGATCAGAAGTCTTCCGATTCCCGGCACGCTGAACACCTGCTCCGCCACGATGCTGCCGGCAAGGATCTCCGCGATTACCATCGCAAAGAACGTCACAACCGGAATCATCGCATTTTTCAGCACATGCCCGTACAATACCGCCGTTTCCGTATTGCCGCGGCTGTAGGCAGTCCGCACGTATTCCCGGTTCATCTCGGTCAGAATCGAGCTTCGCAGGAATTTCACCACCATCGCAATCTTCGGCAGCGCCACCGCGAGCGCCGGAAATAAAAGGTACTGTGCAGACTTTCCAAAATTTTCCGACGGTTCGATAAATTTACCCGGTTGGAACATATGAAGAATCAGTCCAAACACGTAGGTCAGGATCATGCCGAGAAAGAATGACGGCACCGCCATCAGAATCTGCGTCAGGCAGTTCGTCAGCGTATCGACCCATTTTCCGGCAAACCGGGCACTCAGGATTCCGAGTGGAACTGAAATCACCGTGATGATAAGCAGGGAAATGACTGCCAGAAGCACCGTGACCGGAAGCCGCTGTGCCAGAAGGGAGCGGACTGAGGTTTCCTCATACCGGTAGGACTCCCCGAAATCTCCCTGCATCGCATCGGTCACCCATCTTCCATACCGCTCCAGAAGTGGATCATTTAATCCCATCTCATCCCGCGCCCGCTCTAACTGCTCTTCCGTCGCGTCCTTTCCCAGCCTGGAAAGTGCCGCATCGCCCGGAATCACAGAAAAAGCGGTAAACGTCAGGAAGGATATGACCAACAATGTGATAATGAGAGTTATCAGTTTTTTTATAAAGAATTTCATAATTCCCTCCTGCGTTTACCGCTTCTTATTCTGTTGTTATTTCCTGGTTACTGTTCACGGGCAGGCACTTTTGGAACCGAAAGTGCCGTAAGAAAACGTGGTAGCAACAGGAATTTGCTGGATTGTAACTGTATATTTTACTGCTCTACCTGATATAACAGGGACATATCCTCTGCTGCCGTCGGGTAGAAGGTGTAGCCACCAAACTTCTTGCTGACTGCTACGAGGTTCGCCGGATCTTCGATGTAAACGGCTGCCGCATCCTCTGCCAGGATCATCTGCGCCTTCTTGTAGTTTTCTACTTTTACATCGTCATCAACGGTTGTGTATGCTGTATTAAATACATCGTCGTACTCAGTGTTGGAGTAATGCATGAAGTTCTTCGCATCGTCTGTCACATATTTCTTAAGCCAGTCGCTTGGTGCCAGCGTTCCGTCAAAACCAATGACGGTCGCCTGGAAGTTGCCTCCCTTGTATACATCCTGCAGCCAGGTGCTCCACTCAACCTGATTTAAGGTCACGTTGATGCCGACCTGGGACAGCTCATCCGCGATGATCTGCGCGCTGTCTACGTGCTGGCTGTATGAGCTCGGAACGGTGATTTCCAGATCAAAGCCATCTGCGTATCCGGCATCTGCCAGAAGCTCTTTTGCCTTCTCCGGATCGTAGCTGTATACGGTCTCTGCTTCCGGCTCATAGTATTTCGACATTGCCGGAATCATATGGGAGCCGATGATGTGGCTCTTTCCGCCGAAAATAAAGTTGTTGATCGCATCGCGGTCTACCGCATAGCAGAGTGCCTGACGCACCTCTGTCTTGGAAAGCGGCTCGTAAGCGCTGTTTAAGTACATCGCATGGACGAGGTTCATGCTTCCCTGTACGATGTTGTAATCATCGCCCAGTGTCTCCGCCTGTGCGGCGGTTAAATATTTCAGAATGTCGATGGTGCCTGCCTGCAACTCTACAAATGCGGTGTCCACATCGGCAATAAATTTAAATTCCACGCTGTCCAGGCTCGGAACGCCCTCCTGCCAGTAGCCGTCATATTTTTCCAGCTCCAGGTTCTGTCCCGGTGTGTAGGAAACATATTTGAATGGACCGGTACCGATCGGATTGCCTGCCGGGTCCTCGTTGGACTGCGGAATGATGGCAATCGTCATCATCGGAAGAAACTCTGAATAACTTTCTTTCAGGTTTACAACCAGTGTCTTGTCATCCTGCACCTCTACACTATCTACAAGCGAAGAAAAAGCGGAGGATTCGCCCTGAATCTCCGCATAACGATCGATGGAATATTTGACATCTTCGATGGTAACCGGTGTGCCGTCATGGAATGTGATGCCATCTCTCAATGTGAAAGTATAAGTCTTTGCATCATCGGAAATGGTATAATCGCTGGCAACAGCCGGAATAAATCCGCCATCGGAAGTAGGCTTTACAAGCCCTTCGTACAAATTGAAAACCACGTCTCTAGTTCCTGCGTCCGTATCTACATGGGGGTCAAGACTAGCCAGGTCCTGCGTCATGCCATACACAACGCTGCCGCCTGGTACTGGTGTTCCTTCTGAAAGAGTATTACTGGTCTCTGCTTCGCTGGACTCGCCAGCTGCTTCTGAGGTGCCTTCTGCTGTCTTGCTGCCTCCGCATGCACAGAGTGAAGCAGATAACAAAAGTGCCATTACGCCTGAAAGAAGCTGTTTCTTTTTCATATCTTTGTCCTCTCGAATTCGTAATAATCTCTCATTATTAAATTGTCCTAGCCATTATAGCAGATTTTCATAGAAAATCAACTTTTCCAGCATAATTTAGGACTTTCTCACTATCTTTTAGGATGTTTTTTGTTGAAATTCACGAATTGATCCGGCTCGAAACTGTCAAAAATAAAAACATCAAACTGTTTCCGGTGCCGGTTTAATTCGCCCTGGTTTTTGATCGTCCACGCCGCCATCTTACATTCGTAGAAATAACGCAGCATTTCCACCGGAAGCGTGTTGCTGAACTGGCAGTTGTACGCAATGAAATCCGGTCTGCAAAATCCGTTTAGCATGCAGTATGTAAGCATCTCCCGCACAATGACCGGCGTTTTCAATCCCTCGCCGCGGTGATTGGTCGCAAGCTGTCCGCGCAAAACATTCGGACGATGGCGCTTAAACCAGCCGAGTGCCAGCGGACTGAACGATTCGATGCAGTACTCACCTGGATAACGGTCTAAAAGCGCCGCGCATTTCTCGCACAGCTCCCGGTGGACAATCTCCGCTTTCAGCTCGATGATAAGCGGTGTGCGTCCATCCGCCAGCTCAAGCACTGTCTCAAAGGCTGGTATCGTCTGGGATGAACCAAACAAACGATAGCTTTGCAGCTCTTCAAAGGTACAGTCGCGTATCTTCCGGTCAACGCCCGCCGCCCGTTTCAGATCCCAGTCGTGAAATACGACCGGAACCCCGTCTTTTGTCAGCTGTACATCCAGCTCGATCCCATATCCCATCTGGATCGCGCGTTCAAACGCCGGGAGCGAATTTTCCGGACATTCACCCCGGTTGTCATGAAATCCCCGGTGGGCGATATATTGCCGCTCAAATGCCTGCATTCTCGCCTTCCGCCCCGTCTCCGGCAGCATACTGCAGTAAAACAGAGATAAGAGCGATATCGTCACCATTCCTGGAATTACGATTGTCATATGTAAATAGCCTCTTTTCTTTCGTCACACAACGGCTCTGCGCCGTCCTACTAATCTTCTATCTCCCAATGCACCTGGCTTCCACCATTTCCTTTTTTTACCACCAGCTTGTGTCCCATCTCCTCTTTCAGCTCCGTCACGTGGGAAATGATGCCGATCAAGCGTCTTCCTCCGGACAGCTCCTGCAGCACCTGAACCGCCCGCGTCCGTGATTCCTCATCCAGGGAACCAAATCCCTCATCAATGAACATCGCATCCACCTTCACGCTGCCTGCCGCATTCTGGATGACATCCGCCATGCCGAGCGCCATCGCAAGCGCCGCCAGAAAGGATTCTCCACCGGACAGCGTTTTGACGTCCCGGACCCGGTCAGTCACAAAGCTGTAAACATCCAGGTCAAGTCCCACTTCTCCCTGTTTTCCCAGATCGGCCAGACCGCGGCATTGAAGTTCAAAGGTTCCTTTCGTCATCCGGCGCAGGCGGCGGTTGGCTGCCTGTATCATCTGGCGGAAATACTGGCGCTGTACATACGTCTGGAAATCGATCCGCGCCGCGCCGCTCAGTTTTCCGTCCGCCGTCTGGTAAAGCTCGCTGATCTGCTGTTTTTCCCGGTCAAGCTGCTCCCGTTCCTGCAGATACACCCGAAGTGCCGCATATGCATCCTCGTTGCGCGTCCGCACCGACATATGTTCCCGGTGAAGCCGCGACCAGCGGGTTTTTTCCTCTTCCCAGTGCCGGATCGCCTGCTGGATTTTTTCTTCCGGATCTGTTTCCGAATCTGCTTCCATATGTTCCCGGAGCGAAGATAAGCTTCCCTCCAGCTCCCTGCATTTTTCCCGGCACTCCTGTGCTTTCTTATCAGCCGCTGTCACCGCCTCTGCAAGTGTTTCCAGCTCCCGGCTGCGCTTCTCAAGCTCCACCTGGAGTGTCCGGCTGTCTTTCCACTCCAGCCGCTTCGAGAGTTCCTCCAGCTCATTACGTCTCGTCTGGCTCTCGATCGCCGCCTGCTGCACCTCACTTCTTTTAAGCTCCAGCGCAGCTTCCAGCTTCTTCTGTCCGGCTCCGTTCGCCTCCCGTTTCTGCCGGATCGTTTCTTCCATGGCAATCCGGTCAGTATAAGTGGTTTCCGCCTGCCTGCATCGCCGGATTTCTTGTGCCATCTGCCGGAGCTCCTTCTCCAGAGCATCCACATCCGACTGGGCTGCCGGGCTGTCCTGATTTTGGCCGTACAGTTTTCCCTGGATCTCTATCCGCCGTCTGCTCTCATGTTCCAGCGAGATCTGCGCCTCCTGGCACGCCTCAGCGGCTGTCCTCTGCTTCTGATCGGCATCATCCCGCCCGGCACGCAGCGCTTCCACCTGTTCCTCCCGGATCGGCTCTGTCTCCAGACGGCAGGGAGCCGGGTGTTCCAGCGAGCCACAGACCGGGCACGGTTTTCCTTCCTGCAGCTCTGCCGCCAGAAGTCCCGCCTGCATCGCCAGAAAGCGGCAGGACGCGTCCTGATACAACTGATCTGACTGCTGGTACGCCCGCGCGGCTGCCTGAAATTTTTCCTGGCGTTTTTCTAGTGACTTTCTCCATGTCCGCTCCGCTTCACAGCATTTCCCTAACTCCTGCAAAACCGCCTGGCGCCGTTCCATCTGCTCCCGCCGTCCCCGGCATTCTGCCAGGGCAGCGCGCGCCTCTACCGCCTCCCGCTCCTGGTTTCGAAGTATTTCTTCCTGTGTACGGCACGTTTCCAGCTGATTCTGCATTTTTTTCAGGTTTTGGGTCAGAGCCGTCCGCTGATGTTCCAAAGTTTCATATGCCTGCCGTTTTTTCTCCTGCTCCGCATAGAGCGGAAGCGCATCCTGCATCCGCCGGATCTGATCCTCCAGCTCCGGTTTCCGGCTCTCATAGGCTGCGGCAGCTTCCCGGCGCCTAGCCTCCATCTCCCGTCCAAATGCTTCCAAACGGCTCTTTTCTTCCAGTACCCGTTTTTCCTTTTTCACAAGCTCCAGATGGTTCTGTCCGGCAGCAAGCTTCTGGATTGCATTCTCTTCCAGTCTCCCCGTCTCTTCCTCGAGCCTCCGGCTTTCCTCCGACAAATGATGCAGAAATGCAAGCAGTTCCGCTCCATTTGTCCGGTACCGCTCTTTCAAAGACTGCCATCTTTCTTCCCACTCCGAAGCTACCGCCTCCTCCGTCCTGGGAACCGTCACCTGCCGGATGACTTCCTCGCACCGGGTCTTGTTATCCTCCAGCCTTCCATACAGCGTCCGATCTGCCTCCCGCAGCTTCTGCTGGATTCTACCGTAGATCCCGGTATGGAAAATGCGCGAAAATATCTCTTTTCTTTCTTTGGAGGATGCATGGAGCAGACGGATGTATTCGCCCTGCGCGATCATCGTGATCTGCGAAAACTGATCGCGGTCCACGCCCACGATCGCCCGGATCTTCTCATCGATCTCACGGATCCGGCCGGACATCTCACTTCCATCCGGCAAAAGCAGAGACGCTTTCGGCGCCACACTCGTCGCCGTATATGCGCCGTCCTTATTTTTCCGCTTGCTGAGGCGCGTGTATGCCGGACTGCGGCGGATCGTATAATCCTGCCCCTTATCCTCAAACGTCAGTTCCACCCAGGTCTCCGCGTCCTCCGGTGCATACTGGCTGCGAAGCATCGCGCCCTCTCTCCCGGCGCCGCTCGCCGCCCCGTAGAGCGCAAACGAGATCGCGTCAAAGATTGTCGTTTTGCCTGCCCCCGTATCGCCCGTGATCAGGAACAATCCCGTCCCTGCCCGTTCGAAATCAATCTGCGTCACGCCCCCATAAGAGCCAAACGCCGACATTGTAAGCAGCTTCGGTTTCATACGCGTTCCTCCTCCTCTGCCTCTTCCACCATGCGCGCCAGAATCGTCTCCTGTTCCTCTGTCATCGGGCAGTGGCGCACCGCCTCATAAAAAGAGGCAAATGCCTGAAACGGCGTCACCGCCCCTGTTTCCTCCGGTTCTTCCTCCAGTCGTTTCCGCGTCCTCTCATTGTCCACCCGGATCTCCAAAATATGCGCAAAGAACTCCTCCAGGCGTTCCCGGAAATCGTACATTTCTTTTTCGTCCGTCAGGACCACGCTCACATACGCGTCCGCGCGTCCGCTTCCATCCGGCATCTTTTCCATCGTATCTGAAAGCAGCTTGAGTTCTTCCAGTGTCCCCCGCACGCGCTTTACATCGGGATGACAGAGAATCGGCAGACGGCGGATCTGAGGCTCACTTCCTTTTTCTCCCAGTTCCACCACCGTGATCCCCTTCTGATGATGTTCTTCACTGATCGAATATTTGTACGGCGTCCCACAATAGCAAAACCGCTCCTGCCCTACCTTCTGTGCCCCGTGGATATGCCCTAACGCCGCATATTCAAAGGGTTCCAGCACCGACGCATCGATCGCATCCAATCCTCCGGAGGTCAGCACCGCCGTCTCCGAATCGCAGGTTTCCGGATTCTGACCGTTCCAGACAAAAAACTGGTGCGCCAGAACCACATTGCGCTCCTGCTTCCTGATCGTCTCCCGCGCCAGGAGTTTCTGGAATGCATCGGTATAACCATTGGTGTCAAACAAATGGCGCACATGACCCGGACGGATAAACGGTACCAGATAAAAATGAACCGGTCCCCACTCATCTGTAAGTGTGACCTGCTTTAAATACTCCGTCCGATCTGCCGGCGGCAGCGCCGCGATATGGATCCGGTGGCGTGCCAGAAACGATGCGCCATACGCCAGCCGCTCCGGTGAATCGTGATTTCCCGCAATGATCAGGATCTCCGTCCCCGGACAGCGCCCGGATAGCTCGGTCAGAAACCAGTCAAAAAGCGTATACGCTTCCCCCGCCGGGACCGATTTATCATAAATATCCCCGCATATCAGAATCGAATCCGGCTTCTCTTCCTCCGCATATTTAAGTATCTGCAAAAACGCATTCTTCTGGCTCTCGCGCAGGCTATAGCCATTTAACATTTTCCCGATATGCAGATCAGAAAGATGAAATAGTTTCACGCAGGCACACCTCCTTTTTCTTCCTTTGAGCCACTGTTTTTTTGATTTCCAATTTTTTCCGCTTAAACATATAGGCATTTTCCGGACATATATGGCAAAAAGCGCCGACACATCGAACCACCTCCCGTGCCAGCGCCTTTTTTGGTTACTGTGAACCGTTACCTTTTTCTGTTTTGTTCTTCACTCTTAATCCAGCTGGATCAATGCCATAAAGACCAGATCTTCATCTCCGGTATTGGCAATGCCATGACCACAGCCATCCGGCGTGAAGGTCTTATCGCCGACGGTAACCGGACGTTTCGTTCCATTGTCATCGTACTCGCCCTGTCCCTTGATGATATAATACGTCTCGCTCTCGCCGTGGTGCTCATGATAGCCCAGGGAACATCCCGGTGCGATCGTTACCTCGGCAAACATCTTACATTTTGCATTTAACTCATTGTCATCCAGAATGTATTTTACAACTACCTGTCCTTTGCCGCCGTTCGCATTTTCCTTAACAACTGTCTTCATGCTGCTTCCTCCTCATCCTGTGCCATTCTTTCAGATTCGTTCGACACTGTTTTTCTATGGAGTATTATAAGCGATTTTTTCCTCAACTTCAAGATCTCTACTTAAGCGCAATCCGCATTTGTTGCAGTTCAGAAAATTCCTACTTGCTAAGCGCAATCCGCATTTCTAACTCGCTGTACGGAATTGTTACCTCCGGGAATCCTTCCGCATACGATGCAATCTCATACGGCGCATAATAGAAAACCACGCCCGTCTCGCTCAGATAAAACGGCGATTCGTAGCTGATGCCGTCTGCCACCGTATGTTCCAGATCCTCCGGTGATTCAAAGGCAAAATTTGTCTTTTCCGCCAGCTCCCGGAATGCCGCACCAACCTTCGCCTGCAGCTCCTCCACCGGATTCTCAACCACATCTCTCAAAGACAGGCGTGCCCCCGTTTTCCGGTCAAAGACAAAATACTGGCGGAACGGCGTTCCGTGTGCGCCGCCCGTATATTCGTATCCATCCGCACGGACGCAGACATAATGATCATCCAGATACGTAATCGCGTCATCTCCGTCGATCGTAAGCGCCATCGAATAGATCGGCTGCGCCGCATCCGCCTCCTGCGGAAGTACCTCTTCCTCCGATCCATCCGTTTCCGCTGTATCTATGCTCATCTCCGTATCAAGATTCATGGAATCCGTCCGCGCCGCCGACAGAACCGACGCCTGCAGCTCCTGCATCGTCTGGTTCATCGCCTCGACCGCATCGCCCTCTCCGTCAAATACCAGCCGTTCTGCGTACACACTTCCCAGCTCCCGGCTTCCATCCGCACTCTTTAACGTCTCCGACTGCGCCTCGACATGCCCCAGCTCCCGGATCGGAGACTGGAACAGAACCGGCTCTAACAACGTCACTTCCCCGCCTGCCGCATCATCCAGCGTTTTTTCGCCCAGATAAACGCCGTAATCCTTAAACTGCTGGCAGTATGCCTGATTTCCCGTCACATAAAAATTACCATACATAGAAAAATCATTCGTCATGCCCGGCTCTTCCTCGACCGTAAAAAGCGCATTCTGCGCCTCGGCGGCATTTGCCGCTGCATCTGCCTTAGCATCCGCCGCAATCCGCTTAAACGAATACTTTCCCGTGCTGATCTGGGACGCCTGATTTTCCATCAGGTACAAATATCCGTCCTGATACTGCACCAGGCTGATATTTTCCGCAGTCTCATATAAAAGCGTCCGTTTCTCCGGGTCAGAGACCTCATAGCGGTAACACTGCGTATTTCCATTGCCATCCCGAAGCAGGGCAAAAAATGCGTCCTTCGCAAACAGCACCGACGATGTATTCGTAATATCCGAAATCTCCCTCGGATGGCTGCCGTCCACATCCGCAATCACCAGGCAGGTTTCATTCTGCACCGGCATATACCCAAACTGTTCCGTATAATATGGAAGAATCCCATTAAACAGCTCGCTGCAGCCTGCCGGAATCTCCCCGTAGATCGTGTCTGACGGTGACAACTCTCCCGCTGTTTTGCCATTCTCATCGAGCGTATAAATGACATTCATGTTGTAACCCTTGACATACAGGCGGTTCTTTGACGCATAGAGCACCGACGGCTGATCCGTCAGATCCGCTAAATGCTCTTCCACACCACTCTCCAAATCCAGCCGATACAGCCCATAAAGCTCCGTGCCCTGTGTGCTGCCACTCTCCGCCTGTATCCGGTCAAAATACAGCCCGCCTCCGTAGACCCAGAAGGTGCTGTTTTCATCTCCTGTGTCAAACTGGCAGAGCGTCTTCATCTCGCCTGTCTCCTTCGAAAGGGAACGGATCTCCGTGCGGTATTTGAGGTACAGCATGCCATTCTCCTCCAGCACCCGATCCGCCGCTCCGAGCGCCGTGCTGACCGCGCCCTCCGTTTCCTCTGCCGCCTGTGTCTGCGCTGTTGTCTCAGCCGCCGGTGTTTTTTTGCACGCTGACAGGGCTGCCGAAGCAGCAATCAAAAACATCGAAGCCGCCAGCACTGCCCTATACCCTGTCTTTTTCTGAACCTTTTTTCTCTGGTTCTGCTCTGTTCTTCCCTGATTCTGTTTCATTTCTTCCCGTTTCCACTCTTTCTGAGCCATCCGTCCAAACTCCCCACACTTTTTCTATTTTTCATCGGACCTGCGTCCGCTTTTTCTTCTGAATACAGGCGGAAATGGTAAATCCATCCCCGCCTGTCATACAGTGTACCCTGTTTTTTTTGCAATGTCAAAAGGTGTTCCAATATATTAAGTTATATTAATGAAACTGTAAGATTACAGTGCGCGGGTCTTTGACACCTGCATACCAGCTTTATGAGGCAATCGGCATTCCTACTGCAAATTATCCGGTCCGAATCCCATCGGTAGAAGCTCCGCCAGTGTATAGACCTTATATTCCTTCACCGAACGTGCCAGAATGATCTGAAACGCATCCTCATGGCAGAATTCCTTCATCACCTGACGACACACGCCACAGGGCGCACACCAGTCAAATTCCGAAGCTTCTTCCGGGCCTCCCACAACTGCAATCGCTGTGAAGCTGCGTTCACCCTCACTGACTGCCTTAAAAAAGGCAGTGCGTTCCGCGCAGTTTGTCGGTGTATAGGCCGCATTTTCAATATTGCAGCCACGGTAAATCCCGCCTTTTTCAGTCAGCAGAGCCGCCCCCACCTGAAAATGAGAATAGGGTGTATAGGCCATTTTCCGTGCTGCGAATGCTTCCTCGATGAGTGTTTCTATCCTCTCATTATTCATTCTTCGCATCCTCCTGAATCAAGATACGGATGGCTTCCACTGCTGTCCGGATCGCTGCCTCTGTATCATGGGCCTGTTCATTGGACAGACCTTTTTTCGCCCGCTCCTGATTAGCCAGAACCAGGAAGCAGGCACCTACACGCACCCGAAGGAAGCTGCCTGCGATAAACAGTGCTGCTGACTCCATCTCCGATGCCAGGCATCCCATCCGAAGCCACGCCTGCCACTTATTTTCAAGCTCGTAGCTGACCGGCATCACCTCCGGCTCATGCTGTCCAAAGAAGGAATCCTTCGACTGTACAACGCCCGCATGACAGCGGAACTTCAGATTCTTCGCTGCACGGATCATGGCATTCATAACATCCACATGGGGAACAGCCGGGTACTCAATGGGAGCGTACTCTCTGCTGGTTCCTTCCATGCGGATAGCTCCGCTTGCAACTACGATATCTCCGCCCAGTACATCCTCCTGCATACCGCCACAGGTGCCCACACGCAGAAAAGTATGGGCTCCGCACTTGGATAACTCCTCGATAGCGATAGCCGCTGACGGACCACCGATGCCGGTTGACGTCACACTGACTTTTACCCCATCGATGGTTCCCGTATATGTGGTATATTCACGATTATCCGCAACTAACACCGGATTTTCAAAATGTTCTGCTATCTTCTTGCATCGCTTGGGGTCCCCCGGCATGATGACATATCCACCGATATCCTCCGGGCCGATTCCTGTGTGGTACTGTTTTCCCGTTCCTTCTGTATAATCAACCATATAATCGCCGCCTTTCTGTTTTTAACTTCAAGTCCAATGTCATTTATTTTATCTGATCCAGAATAGAAGTTCCGATGGTTCCCTCCGGCATCTTGACACCGAAATTGTCCGCAATAGTCGCACCGATGACAGCAAAGGTGTCACTGGTATCAAGCTTCCCGCTTTCCGTATCCGATGGTGAATACGCAATAAACGGGACCTGCTCTCTCGTATGATCCGTTCCCTTGTAGGTTGGATCATTTCCATGATCCGCCGTCAGAATCAGCAGATCGTCCTCACGGAGCAGCGGCAGAAGCTCTCCCAGCTTTTTATCAAATTTTTCGATCTCTTCCCCGTATCCCACTGGATTTCTGCGATGTCCCCATAACGCATCAAAATCTACCAGATTGGTAAAGCAAAGTCCCTTGAAATCCCGCTTTGCGATATCGATGGTCTGCTGCATGCCATGTACACTGCTGTCGGAATGATTGCTTTCTGTTATCCCTTCTCCCACAAAGATATCGTTAATCTTTCCAACGGAAATCACATCATATCCGGCATCCTTCAGTGCATTCAGCGCCGTCGGTCCGGTGGGTTTCAAAGCATAATCATGGCGGTTACTTGTCCGTTTGAATTCGCCGCGCTTTTTGCCCACATAGGGTCTTGCGATAACACGGCCGACTCTCCACTCATCCCGCATAGTCAGTTCTCTGGCAATCTCACAGTAATGATACAAGGTCTCAAGTCCCATGGTTTCCTCATTGCCACAGATCTGAAGCACAGAATCCGCTGATGTATAGACAATCAGCTTTCCTTCATTGACTTCCTGCTCGCCCAGTTCCTCCAGAATCTCCGTTCCGCTGGCTGCCTTATTGCCGATTATCTTTCTGCCGCAGCGCTTTTCCAGTTCGTCAATCAGTTCCTTGGGAAATCCATGTTCTGTAAATGTGATAAATGGCTTATCCGTCCGGATGCCCATCATCTCCCAATGACCGGTCATGGTATCCTTGCCATTGCTCGCCTCATTCATCGCCATAAAATATCCTTCCGGATGTTCTGCCGGCTTAACCTGCTTAAGGGCCTTGAGATTGGCAAGTCCCAATCTCTGCAGATTCGGAATATCCAGATGTTCCACTGTTTCTGAGATGTGCCCCAGCGTATCCGCACCGGTATCATCAAATCTGGCTGAATCCGCCATGGGCCCGATTCCAAGGGAATCCAGTACGATTACAAATATACGATTAAAACGCATATCACTCACCCTTTCTACTAATTTTTGCTATATTTGATAGTTTACTTTTTTACACTCTCACACAGTCGCGGGTAATTTCAGCAAGGGAAGATACGCCGCACATAGCCATGGTATCTGCAAGCTCACTTCCAATCTTCTGGATATACGCTTCAACTCCTTCTCGGCCTCCGCCATATACAGCTGTGACGAAAGGTCTGGCTATGATAACCGCATCTGCCCCCAGTGCCAATGCTTTAAATACATCAGTACCGGAACGGATTCCGCCATCCACGAAGATTTTCATGGAACCGTCCACTGCTTCTGCTATTTCTTCCAGAACTTCTGCAGTTGCCGGGCACTGATCCAGGACTCTTCCTCCATGGTTAGATACCACGATGGCTGCCGCACCGGCCTCTTTAGCCTTCAAAGCGCCTTTTACCGTCATAATACCCTTTACAATAAAAGGGACTCCTGCTGCCTTCACAATCTCACGAAGCTCCTCCACTGATTTACTTCCGGCCGGAGGATTGAAATTTTTCAAAAATGGAAGGCCTGCCGCATCGATATCCATGGCAGCCGCGAAAGCACCTGCATCCTTGACAAGCGCCATCTTTTCACGAATCATCGCCACATTCCATGGCTTCACTGTAGGAATTCCCAGTCCCCCTGCCTTTTTGATGGCTTCCGTGGCAGCCACCATCACATTGCTGTCCATTCCGTCTCCTGTAAAAGCAGCAATTCCAAACTCTGCGCAGGAAGAAACTAATATATCATTGTAAGAAACATCATTCAGTGAATCGCCGTAATGCATATTCACGGCTCCCACCGGACCTGCAAAAAACGGATACTGAAAATTCTTTCCAAACAACGAAAGAGAGGTATCGATGGGACGTTTCTCCACCAGTGTATCCATCTGGACACGGATTTCCTTCCATTTGTCATAATTCCGAATCGCCGTATCTCCGATTCCTTTGGCTCCCGGACCCGGCATCTGATTCTTGCAGGCTCTTCCGTTGCATTCCGGACAGGCCTTACAGTAATTTCCCATTTTTCCTCTTGCCAGTTCTAAACATTCTGCATAATTCATTAATCTGGTTACCTCCCTGTCACTTTCATGTGGTCTCGAAATCCTTTTGTACTTGATTCTGCGAGAAATTTTTTGACAGCTGCATCATTTCCGGTAAGCAGCTGTCCACCACTCAAAACAACCATTTCACATATGATATAATAAAAACCTATCCCTTCTTCGGCCTCTTCTCAAATCCATGCACCCAATTTCCCCTTAAAAACAAAAACAGAAAAATCACGGAGCTGATGCTCCAGGTCAGTGGGTATGCCCAGAATATGACCCGGATATCCGGAATCAGACGCACTGCCAGTGTGATGTAGCTGACCCGGAACAGACACCATACACAGAGCAGAACAATCATGGGCACGGCAGCATTGCCGGAACCCCGAAGTACAGCCGCGATACAGTGAGTAAATGCCAATAAACAATAAAACAACGCAATGGTTCTGGCCTGCATCACCCCATATTGTATCACATCCGGATCACGGTTGAATGCTGCAATTAGCACCGGTGCCGCCGTATATATGGTGATACCAATCAGTTCTGCAATGGAGATGGAGCAGAGGATACCGAACTTCGCACCTTTCTTTGCTCTGTCATACTGCTTTGCCCCAAGATTCTGTCCCACAAAGGTAGTTATCGCCATAGTAAAGCAGGTCACCGGCAGGAAGGCAAAACCTTCTACCTTAGAATAAGCTCCGCAGCCTGCCATGGTCATTTTACCGAATGCATTGATGTTGGACTGTACAAACACGTTGGCTATGGCAATGACTGAGTTCTGGAAACCGGAAGGTACACCATTCTGAATAATCTGCCTCAGCATATGTCTGTCAAAACGAATCCTCCTAAGCTCCAGCCGGTAATCTTCCTTCACCCGCATCAGATGCACCATACAGAGAATCGCACTGACAAACTGGGATATAGCCGTTGCCAGGGCTGCCGATCCCACTCCCATGCCAAGTCCTGTGATAAAGAAGATATCCAACACCACATTCACACAGGAGGAAATAATCAGATAGATCAGCGGATGGCGGCCGTCCCCCACCGACTGCAGGATTCCAACGAAAATATTGTACATGACTACACCCAGAGAACCTGCAAAATAGATTTGAAAATATACAATCGATTCCGGAAGTACATCTGCCGGTGTTCCCATCAGTACCAGAATCTTCGGTGCCAGATACATTCCCGCAGCCGTCAGTGTGATTCCGGCCACCAGACCGAAGGCTGTGGTTGTATGAATCGCTCTCTGGAGATAATCCTTGTTTTTCGCCCCATAATACCTGGCAATTACTACACCGGCTCCCATGGCAATACCGTTAATAAAACCTACCATCAGAAAAATCAGATTTCCCGACGAACTGACTGCCGCCAGCGCATTGCTGCCAAGATAATTACCTACAATCAGGGAATCCGCTGTATTATACAGCTGCTGAAACAGATTCCCCAGAAACAATGGTATGGCAAATAAAATAATCTTCTTAGAGATACTTCCCTCTGTCATCCTCGTTTTGCTTTCAGCCCCCATAAAACCCCCAAAATGAATCATATTTATGCACACAGTCGATGACTATTCATCGCCCCCTCTGCACGCATATGTTCTCGATCTCATTATAGCCGACTGCCAGCAAATTCTCAATACTTCTTGCGCTGAGGGTGTAGCCCATTGGCTGTGATTAACAGTGCTAATCGGAACACATCGTTTTTATGTTTCTTTATATTTTTGCTGTCAACCTGATCTCCATTTAACTTGCGTTCTTTTAAATCCAGCCACGCTTTCGCCTTAAATGGTATCAGGCAAATATTTGATGAAGAACACTGCTGTTGTTCTCGTATTGCCTTCCCCAAAGATATGAATTTGCCATAACCTTGAAACAAATACCGCAGCCCTCTATGAATGATGCAAACGGCGATGCACCGCATCGATTATCCGCATCCCCCCATATCCCAGACAACCGCCCAATGTATTCATAACTACATCGTCCAGCTGGCAATATCCTCTTTCTGTCACAAGCTGCATCCCCTCGATCATCATCGACAACAGCATACTGATCAAAAGCATTTTCCACCATTTGGCACACCGCCTTTCTGCCAACGGCAACAAAACTCCAAGCGGAAGAAACATAATCACATTCTCAACCATATATGCCCTGGACTGCCAGGTTCTGCCCCATGTCTCAAACAGCTGCCAGTCAATCCCCGTTCTGGAACCCGACTCCCGCGAAAAAAACGCCTGAATCCACACAACCGTTTCATATACACCCAATAAAAAATAATAATACACCTGCGGTCGCTTCCATGCCTTCTCCCCGGCAACCAGCCGCAATAACAAAAGCATCATAATCGCCGCTCCGACTCCCATGGGAAGGTACGAAACCGGTTCTTTTATATCATCTAACAATATTTTCCAAAATTCCAATGAGGTTCTCCAATTATTGTTTTTGTTTTATCATGATACCCATAAATCACTAACTCACAAGCATGCAACAGCCCCTCTTTCCGTCTTCACAATATTTTTCATCTCCACCACTTGTACCCCTTATACCCAACTGCCTTCTTCAATTATACCGTTTTCTCCTGCTTATAGGCAACCAGTTCTGTATTGGAAGGGTCCAGTTTCAGGAGTTTGTTGACATCCTTCAGTCCGGACTGCGTGACCGCTATGGAGATGTCAAACTATAACTTCACAGATACGCAGAAAGAAAGCTGTGCTGTCAGTCTCATGCGCGATACGGTCAAAGAACTCGCTTTGCGTGATACTATTTCCTGTGAAGATGCACTGTTACGCTTCACAAATTCAAAGGTATATGAAACACTTTTCGACTATGATACCGGAATTTGGAGAGAAAGCCCCGACTATCTTCTGAATCTCTATGACTATTGCAATTCTAAAAAGACTGCCTAAGTTTTCTTTCTGCTTGACTAGCACTACTACATCGGCTATACTTTCAACAGTGATCAGGTTTCGGTAACCTTGCGAGATCCGAGGCCGGGAAGATGACCTCCGGGCCACCTTCTTTCTCCCCCAGTTGTGTACGACTGGGGGATTTCTATGCCTTACCACCAGACGATTGTGCTTATTTCGTTCGTAATATAAGCACGGTTGTCTGGTTTTTGCTTTAGAACATAACGATAAAAAGGCAGTAAGGGCTCTTTCCACACTTAGTTGATTTCACAGCGAAATTGTTCATGAAGCAGTACTTTTGCCTTCAATAATTCAAAACTATTTCTGCCATACATAATACGTTTTATTACTTTGAGTTGCGGTCTTTTAGACGGCCCATCTTCTCCTTTACCTTGTCCGGCACATCAATCAGTCCGAACCGATAGAACATTCCGTATATGTAGGTCATTCCCCGGATATCACCCAGAGCTTTCGGGCGGTCTACTACCTCCCCTTTAATATTCTTCAGCGCCAAAACTATAGAACTCCACGCCAGACTTTTACTCTTCTCCCGGCGGTCGATCCACAGCTCTTTTGTGTACTCGCCATTCCTACCTTTTTTAATTTCGTAAGAGAATGGTAATCCAGAGTAGGTTTTGAATTTCACACCAGCATAGGCCAGAACCGCTCCCCAGAAGCTCTCTTCTGTTGGCTCATCCCTCCACCGCTTCATTGCTCTGTATCTCCGCTGCCGCTCTGCTCCGACACTAATCTTCTCTTTGGATGCAGTACTTGGGTAGTACACGCCCTTTTTATAAGGCAGATACGAAGTAACAGAGGCTTTTGAAAGTTTCAGGGTGTTTGCAGTTGAGAGTATGGAGGTTTTGTAGTCTTGTGTTTCACGGTATTCTTCAAAGGTAGCTTGCACCTTCTCCGCCACTTCTGATTCATACACACCTGCCGTGATGAGGAGCTTTCTTACTTTGATAGGGTTAATTCAGCGCATCTGCGATGGATTGGAGGGAGCATTCCTCCCCATAAAGTGCCACAGCAGCATCCATCTGCTCTTTCAGATTCTTCCCGGCATCATACTCCGGCTTCAGCTTCTTCCGGCCACCACCGGGCTTTCTGGTTTTCTTCATTTTACTCATGCAACTCCAGAGGCAGTCCATCCGGGTCGTGGAAGAAAGTCATCTTCTTGCCGGTGTAATCATCCACGCGGATTGGCTCGCATTCAATGCCTACCTCCGCCATTTCATTCACCGTCTGCTCCACGCTATCAACGCAGAACGCAAGATGGCGTAGACCACAGGCCTCTGGACGGTTTACACGCTTCGGAGGATTTTCCTCAGAGAAAATCTCCAGCTCCGTGTATGCGATAAGCAAAGAACTGCGAATTTACACAGGTTTTATAAATAATACCGGCAAAGAGCTGCCGACCATTATTGCATTTGAAGATATATTAGAGATTGGGGTGAATATGACTTGAATTACTATTTTTGCGATGCCTGCCGTTACTGCTTCTCTGCTGAGAAGCTGCCAGATCGATGCCCCGACTGCGGAGCACAAATATATAAAGAGAAGCCAGCGGTGCGCTTGGCGAATAAAAATGAAATAGAGGAATTGCTCAGAATACGGGCAGAAGATAATAACTGACCAGCGCCCCACTGTGTATCACACACAGCGAGGGCTTTTTTGAACTCCAGTAGTTCATTTTATTTCCGTCATAAACTATATACTTCCATCATGAGTCGTATCCCGACTTTCAGACCTTCCTCAAAAGCAGTCTTCTCCCATGCACAGCACACCGCTCCCTGCCGGTCCATGATCTTCTCCCAAAGCGGAATCTTATCTCCGACGTAGTCATCTACGAGCCTATCCATTCCATCCAGCCCTCTCAGCCACTCTTCCAGTTCCTTTTCCTTGGCCTTTGCTGCTTTTCCGGCAACTGTGTTTTTCTCTACTGGGTTTTTCTCTGTGTAATGCTCGTAGATCAGATCCAGCAGATTCTCCACCGGTGGGTAATACTCCGGCTCTGTTTTCTTCAAATACTCCTCCAGCATTTCCTTCAGTTTTTCTATAATGCTACCGTCCTTCCCAACTGAGATTCACCTCCTCAGTTACGGCACATATTACCGTAGACTTTTGCACATAGCAACCTATTTTTTGCGGTCTTTCGTACACCCCATCTTTTCCTTTACTTCATCTGGCACATCGATCAACCCGAACCGATAGAACATCCCGTAGATGTAAGTCACGCCCCGGATATCCCCCAGAGCTTTGGGTCTCTCTACTACTTCACCTTTTATATTTCCCAGTGCCAAAACTATAGAACTCCATGCCAGACTTTTACTCTTCTCCCGGCGGTCGATCCACAGTTCTCTTGTGTACTCACCGTTCCTGCCTTTTTTAATTTCGTAAGAGAATGGCAACCCAGAGTAAGTTTTGAATTTCACTCCGGCATAGGCCAGAACCACACCCCATAAGTTCTCTTCTGTCGGATCAGCCCTCCACCGCTTCATCGCTCTGTATCTCCGTTGCCGCTCTGCTCCAACACTGATTTTCTCCTTTTCTGTACTTGGAAAGTACACGCCTTTCTGATAAGGTAGGTACGAAGTAACGGAGGCTTTGGAAAGGTTAAGCGCCTTTGCGGTTGAGAGTATGGAGGTTTTGTAGTCTTGTGTTTCTCTGTACTCCTCAAATGTATCCTGCACCTTCTCGGCCACTTCCGATTCATACACACCGTCTGTGATGAGGAGCTTCCGGACTTTGATAGGATTTAGGTTCAGAGCATCGCCGATGGTCTGCAAGGACATCTCAGAATCATAAAGTGCCACAGCAGCATCCATCTGCTCTTTCAGATTCTTCCCGGCATCGTACTCCGGCTTCAGCTTCTTCCGGCCTCCGCCGGGCTTCCGGGGTTTATATGCTCTTTTCTCTCCCATAATTATTCGTGCAACTCCAGCGGCAGTCCGTCCGGGTCATGAAAGAAAGTCATTTTCTTGCCGGTATAATCATCAACTCGAATCGGCTCACATTCAATGCCAACTTCTACCAGTTCTCTGACCGTCTGCTCCACGCTATCCACGCAGAACGCAAGATGACGTAGCCCACAGGCTTCCGGGCGGTTCACACGCTTCGGAGGATTTTCCTCAGCGAAAATCTCCAGCTCTGTGTGTTCATTCACTCGCAGATCCAGCTTCCAGTCCTTACGCTCTGGACGATAGTTTTCTCTGATGACTGAGAATCCCAGTTTGTTTACATAGAAATCCTTTGCGGCTTCATAATCGGATACGATGATTGCAATGTGATGTATTTTTGATAAGTTCATTTTGTGTCACGCTCCTTTTTATTTTCGTTATAAACTATATAGCCACCTTCAAAATATACCGTGTGAACTTCTCGCTGGAGTTCAGTTTGTCCACACGGCATTTATTTTTTTTTGGTTCTTGTTTATTTCAGCTTTTCGAGGATCTCGTCCGCACTCATGCCGCTTGCCAGCAGCTTCTTCAGTACACTCTCGGCTTCAGCCTTCTTTGCTTCTTCAGCTGCTTTCTGATCTGCTTTGGCTTTCTTGGCTTCGAGCTTGACCACTTCTTTCTCGGCGGACTTCAGTTCGGATTTCTTAGCTTTCAGGTCGGCCTTCTTTTCTTCGATATCCTTCTGGATTTCCTCTACCTCTGCGGTAAGAGTTTGGATGACAGACTGCTTCTCTGCAATCTGGGACGCGATATCAGATTTGGTGTGGTTCTTGCTTCCTTTGGTTCTGGGCATAATATGTAGACCTCATTTCTATGTTCATATTGTATTGTTTAGCCGTACTTATTTCTTATCCTTACAGTCCTCTTCATCCTGAGAGAATTGGAGATATTTTGTGCCTCGTATAGCGTCTGCATAATATCCACCGTCATTTTTTGTGCTTAGCTCCGCTGTACCTCGTACCATACTTTCATCCATCGGTCCACTTTTTCTGCTCGCTTCAAGTGCTTTTCTAATATCTTCTTTATCTGACATTGTTTTTCCTTCTTTCTTTTATATGCCTATAAAAATGCTAACCACCGCAAGGGATATTAACGTCACCGTGCTCACACAAAATAATCCAACACATTTGTTAAATGCTGTGTACTTCTTTTCCAAAATTGCATTATTGTTATCTGTGTTCTGAGCGTAAATACTTCCAATAAATCTTACCGCTGTCGTGTCCTTTTCATCCGGCAGACCTTCAGTTAATAAAAGTCCTGCATCTAATCGTCCAAATCTCAGGCTTCTTAATAGATTGACCGACATAATAAGCATCGCAACATTACTTACAATAGCTATAACAAGTAAGAGGGCATAGATTATTATCCCATATAATTCTGGTTTCGTTTGAGGCAAATTCACATTTCCAGCTTTTTCGATTTGTGTTGTCAACAGGACAAATATAAATGCACAAGCCGCCAATAGAATATACACCTTATTTTCTAGCTTTTCTGCACGTGTTACACAATAGTCATATTCAGCTTTTATTGCTTCAAAGCATATGGAAGCACTTGACTCTTCATTATTTGTTGTGTTTGCCTCCACATCGGCTACTTCCACTTGGTATATCTGATCATTTACCTTCACATTATATCTGTTCATCTATTCACATCTTTTCATTATCACATCTTCACATCTCAGCCGATCATAAGATCGTTGCCTGCTGCTCACCACGAAGAGGTGTGTGATTATCAGAGCAGCGTAGGGAGCTACCGCTCCCAGTATATCACAATTTTATCCAGTTTTACAGACGCTTTCTTGCCTTCATTACTGAACAATACATCAATCCGCCAATCATCCCACCGACTGTGTTATAGAAGATATCTGATAGCTGGAATGTTCCCAAGCGAAGCAACAACTGCAACATCTCAATGCTTATCGAGAAGATGAACGCTATCTTCCCGCTTTGCCACAGTATTTTCTTCCAGCCGTTTCCTATCTTCTCTCCGAATGTCCACAGCACTACTGCTGAGAACGGCATCATCATGATTACGTTCTCGATGCACTCGGTTGTCAGCTTCTGTTCGCCGTTCACTGTTTCCCAGATGCCCCAGCCACCCATGACATCGGATAAAGGATTCATCCACAGCTGACGGTTTAACAGGGTTCGGAACAGAATAAGTGAAGTCACAAAAGCCAGGAAAAATAGTTTCCGAAAGAACACACTCTCCTTGAACTTCTGATACCAGGTCACTATGGCGCTCTTCCATCCTTTGCCCGCATGTATTGGCTCATACGCATACAGGTAGAAAAACATAGCCAAAAAGGAAAGAAGAATTGAGAATCCAAACGGTTCATACAAAGCAGTCAGGATGTTTGTGAGAATTTTCCCTAGTAAATCAATCGTTTCCTTCATCGCTGTTTACAGATCACTGAACAGATCAGCCTTGTACACACCGTTCTCCAGCATCTTCTTGAAACTGTCCTTTACTGCTACAACGTCCTCATGATAGGTCATTCCGTACCAGGTGTCGTTAGTCCTCAGAACCTTCACTGACATCTTTCCCTGCTCTAACAATTCACCGATGAAGATTGGGATCAGATACTCTGCTTTCAGAGGATTATCCGGTACCTCCTTCTCGAAGAACTCTTTGAAGCCCTCTTCCAACACATCCAGAAAATCAGGGGTCAATCCCCACATATTCATGGAAACCAGAGAATCAACATCAATCACTTTTCCGTCCGCTTCTGCTCCGGTTGCGGTCTTCACAATATTCTTTGTCTCTACAACTTCGGTCAGGTTTCCATTCTCGTCCATCTTGCAGATGCCACGGGTCACGCCACCATTATCAGACAGAGTGTTCTTCAAAACGAAACCAGCCATACAGGACTTTCCGCCATTCACCAGATACTCATGAACAGCCTTGAAGCCTTCTTTGCCATAGTAATCGTCTGCATTGATAACGATAAATGGCGTCTTGATAACCTTCTTTGCGGCAAGCACAGCCTGACCGGTTCCCCACGGCTTTGTACGACCTTCCGGCAGAATGCCAGGAATATCATTGATATCCTGAAAAGCATAATCCACTGTTACATTATGAGAAGAACAAATGGAGGCAATGCGATCACCGATGACCTCTTTGAACTCTTTCTCAATATCCTTACGGATAATAAATACTACATGGTTGAAACCAGCCTCAATCGCATCATGGATTGAGTAGTCCATGATGATATGTCCAGCATCATCCACTGGCTCCAACTGCTTAATTCCTGTTCCGAAGCGGCTACCGATACCAGCAGCCATGATAAGTAACGTTGTTTTCATAACTCTCTCCTTACTGCGTTCTCTCACTTTACCTGGACACCCCTTAACACATACCGCACTTATGATTATTTGTTCCGATCTGCTATATTCTTAGATTCAAACTCAAATACCCACTGAAAAATCATACTATACTTTCTTTAGATAACTTTTAGGACATGTTCGTTCGAGCTATTTACATTTCATAGTTGTTCGGTTGTGCGCAATTTTCCCTAGTTGCACATTTTATCGGAAGGTAACATTTTTCTTAAAAAAATCATTCTTCATTTTTACTGCTTCATTACTCAAGAAAATAATGCCAATAAGATTCGGAATAATCATTAAACCATTAAACGTGTCTGCCAAATCCCATGCGAACCCCAGTGTACTTTGAGAGCCAATTAAAATGACAATAACCCAAAAAATCTTAATCACGGGTTTTACCTTTTTTCCGAAGATATACTCACCTGCTCTTTCAGCATAAGTGTAATAGCTAACCAAACAGGAAAAGCCAAAAAGAACAACTGATGCCAAGCAAATAAATCCACCAATACCGCCAGGAAGCAACTGATCAAATGCCCGCATTGTAAGTACTGCACCATCAAGACCGCTATTCCACAGACCAGAAAGAACAATTGCTATACCTGTCACACTACAAATAAAAACCGTATCCAGAAATACTTCAACTGGCCCCCATACTGCTTGCTCAATCGGATCATTTACCTTTGCTCCACAATGCACCATTGCAGCCGTACCAAGTCCTGCTTCATTAGAATATATTCCTCTTGCAATACCATAGCGCATACAAACAAAAACAGAGCCTACAATACCACCCGTTGCTGCCTTCGGATTAAATGCTGCAGTAAATATTTCAGTAATAGCACCAGGAACCTGAGTAATATGAACCAGAATAATCAGTAATCCAGCAAGAATATATGCGCCACCCATAAATGGTGCCACTACCTCACAAACATGTCCAATACGGCCAATTCCCCCAAAAACAATAATTCCTACCACGACCGCCAAAACAATCCCTGTCGCTAGTGTTGGAACACTATAACGTTCATTTAAAGTTAAGGCAATCGTATTAGTGTCAACAATGCCCGAAATCACAAATGCAAATGGGATAACTAAGATTGAAAACAGCATTCCAAGCCATTTCTGATGCAGCCCCTCTGACAAATAGTACATTGCACCACCACTGACCGTTCCATCTTCATGAACTTTACGATACTTAACACCCAATGCAATCTCAGCAAATTTAGTGGCCATTCCAACAAATGCAGCCAGAATCATCCAGATAAGCGCGCCAGGTCCCCCCATAACAATTGCTGTTGCAGCGCCTGCAATATTACCAGAACCCACGATTGCAGAAACAGACGTCATTGCTGCTTGAAAACTAGTAAGTTCTCCCGGGACAGTAGGTCCTTCATCCTTTTTCTGAAACGCTTTCACAATAGTCTGCTTAACTAACCATACTGGGTGTCTAAACTGAATAAAACCAAACCTGATTGTATAATAGATACCCGTTCCTAGAATCAAAAGCATAATGGGAACACCCCACACGATGCCGTTGACAACCTCATTAATTTTAACAATTGTTTCCACAGTGCGCTCCTCCACTTCTTTTTTAATCACTTTGCAGTACTCAACCAGGTTTAATCCGCTTTGCCATTTTGAAATCAGGCGATCACGGTTTAAACGAATCAGAATCAGCACAATCTGTAAAAGGAAATCACCAAAGTAGATATTTTTTACCATACATAAATCAATTCTTATGAGTTAAAATTGCTTTAACAATTCTCTTACTACTTCATCTCAGGTTAAGAGACTTAACACACTTCTAACAAAAGGTGCCATTCTGATTTTCAGTAAAATCCAACTATTTTGAGAAACGTCTCAATAAGAATCTGTTAAAGTGTGACTTCATACAGATTTTTTCAAAAGTCTCTGAATTCCAAAGTTCTTCTACGATATCCTTCTTCTGGCAACGAAACTTAAGTCCACCTTCAGTTGACCTCAATGACACCTGACCACAATATTCCCCAGGCTCATTATTAACATCTTTGCCAAGCTATTTCATTAGCAAAATCATTCAAAAGAAATTATTCTACTTTACTTGCCCAATCCAAGTTTTATCACTCAATCATTGTAACAAGTTTATCTACACTCAGTCGGTGCGAAACTGGCACTCTGTATTCATCCTTCAGAATTCCAATTCCAAGCATCAAAACAATTTGTTCATCACTCGGAATATTAAATTCTTTTTGCAGTTTCTTCCATTTTTTGCACAGCAAAATCGGCCTCTGAATAATACAAGCCCCTATTCCTTCCGTTTGTAATGTAATAGAAAGATAACCTGCAAAAATACTCGCACTTATTGCGTATTGAAACTGTTCATCATCTCTGTATTCACTGACTTTTCCGGTAATAATTATAAATTTATCTACCTTTTCAGCAAATCCACCAACACCTGCCACCCAATCGTTAAGAGCGTTCTTTTTTTCTCCCGATATCACATAAGTGCGAACGCCTTGTCGATTACAAGCGGTAGGACATCTGTAAGCCAATTCTATTGCTTTTTTTAGTGCCTCTAATGACACTTCACCGGCTTTAAAGTCTCTAATACTATGTCTATCATGAATAGCTTTCTCAATTGTTATATGTTTTGAAGTATCTTTTTTTACCAAAAGCGTACCACCATATTTTATACCATCATCATGGTCATGTTGTTGCTTTAAGTTTTCATATCTACGTTGGATTTCAAGAATACGATTATCACTGCTATCACTCTTATGAAATTCCAGATACTCCTTCACAGCATCTAATGCCATATATACCACTTCTTCTTCGTAAAAATCACATTTAACATAAGAATCAAGCAATTCAAACATGTCCATTATCTTCTTGTAGCCAAAAAATTTTCTTGGTTTTTCCAGCGACAATCCTTTTTCGATAGAATGAACATTTCTAATTATTTCTCCCATCATTTTTCCCGGTAATGCATTTTCTTTCTTTTCCTCAGAGAAATAGAAATTAATATGCCTTATGGCATTTCTATAAATATTCAATTTAGTAAATATGTCCATCATTTTACTCCTTTAAGGCTTTATTTAAAAACTCTTTCGATTCATTTCTATAATCATCCAAGATTTTTTCAACTTCAAAATAACGAATTTCCTCGTTAATCTTCTCATACATATTGGTATCTGTATTTCTTTGTTCCAGTTTGAATTTTTTTAGCAATTCAAGTATTTTCTTTTTCCCGGTAGCAGCTACAATAAATTGCTTACGAAATATTATAGAAAAAATCGTTCCATGAAAGGTGTTTGTTATTACATAATTCGCCTTTGAATAATAAGAAACAAACAGAAAAGGATCAAACTCTAATTTTGTATCGGCACCACGTAAACTTTCGCCAAAAGAGACTATCTTTAAATTTTTACTCCTTGCAATTTCTTGTATTTGTCGCATAACTGAATTGGGAATTATTCCAAACCAATACACTAAAAGAAACTGTTGATGCACCTTTTGCGTAATAAAATTCTCATAAAAAAATTTATCCATTAGAAGAGTTGGATCACAAACTACATCAATTTCATTTTTTGTATATTTCTTCAGTGTTTCATATGAATAATCATCTCTAACACTGATTCCGCTAAATGTATCCAAACAATTTAAAAATTCTTTTTCTTCTTCAAATACATTTTCCATTGTATTTGCAATCGATGGAGCATATGAAATTTTTTTCACACCTTTAGGTGCCGTGTTTCCCCAGTAAATATTTCTCTTTCGATAGAAATAAGAATCGCTTAATTCCCATATAGTATCACTTCCGTAAATGACATAGTCCACATCCGATTCAATATCTTCTCGTACTGGAAAGTTTTGAATTGCCTTTTCAAATGATCTGTAAGTTCTTATATATCTCCTGACTCGACCAATTCTCCCTTTAACTATTGCTTTAACGCTAAATTCTATTGTTTTCCTTATATCATGTGATGTTCCGATACAGCTTCGCTTTAAATAAGTCACATTATGACCCATCATTTCAATATATTTTCCCAATGCATAGGCTTGCCAAAAACTCCCGCAGTTTTCGCTATTATATACGGTCACTATACAAACATTCAATTATTTCATCTCCTTTTTAAAGCATTTTTAACTTTTTGACTCAACAAAGAAATTTCACTTCTATAAAACAGAAATGAAGACGCACCAATAACAAACATTGTAATCATCCCAACTACAACCGCATAAATCAACCAACTCAAATAGCTAGTTACATTCCATACGGGCATACATTTAATTATAAAAATAACTATAACTGCTTCAATAATATTAATTAAAACATTCTTACCCGCAATCCATATTTTACGCCGCAAAATATGGGTTGATGAATATATTGCATATTGAGTCGTTCTATAAACTAGCGCGCAAAATGTTCCAATAGTAACACCAATCAACCCCCATTTTATAACAAGAATAACCGAAATAACAATATTTAAAACGCACTCAACAATTGCACCATTTCTCGTTTGCTTAAAATGGCCAGCAGCCTCAACTAACATTTGATACGGTAGTCTCACGCAAAACAGATATTGATTTAAACACATCAATACACCGAACCAAATTCTACTATACGATATGTCGTCTATTCCTTTTGTATATACCATTACAAAAGGTTCTATCAAAAGTGCTCCGCAAAGAAAAACAAAGCCTGCTGACGAAAACACTATAAATTCCATTAATTTAACATTTGTTCTAAGTAGATCTTCCTCTTTTTTTGCAATCATATTACCGAAAGCAGCATCAATTCCGTTTGTCAATGTCTCTTCTATTCTTCTTAAACCATTTGCAACCATATAATAAACAGTATAAACAGAAACTTCTCTAATGTTTGCGAACATCGTCAGAACTATGACATCGGTATTATTATTTACAAATGCAGCAACCTGCTGAGCAAAAGCATCCCATCTCTGTGAAATTGCTGTATTATTAACAGCTACATTTTTATTTATATTGTATTTTTTTCTCACATAAAGATTAAGAATGATTGGATTAATAATGAAAACAATCGCACTACCCAGCTTAACAACGTGAATTGTAGCCCCGCTTAAAATCAAAATGGCCGCAACAATAGTATTTAGTATTGTTGTCGCGATTGTTAAGATTGAATATATGTATTGTCGTTGATCTGCTTGAATTAACATTTGATATGTTATTCCAAAATAGTTTTGAGCAACTGTACTAATTCCTAAAATAATTACAAGTGAAAAAGAAAACCAATAGTCAAACTCATCCAAAACCATTAAAGGATAAACTATAGCAAACGCCAGCAATAGAATACTGAAAATTGCGGATACTTTTTTCATGAATTGTTGAGTTGCATTAACAATTCCACTAATTTGATTATTATCTCCGTCAGCAAGTGGTTTATACAATGCTGCTCTCGTCACACCTCCAACTCCAGCACGTAGTAAAATCACGCAGTTCAAGAATTGGGTAATAGATGACGTTATTCCATTATAACTAGAGCCAAATTGACTCAATATTAATCGTGGCAAAACAAAGCCACATATAATTGTAACTAATTGACTTAGCAATGATGATATTGAATTAATTAGTGCTTTTTTACTTCTCACATTGGATACCTCACTTTTTTCAATTACACTTGACGCTCTTTAAACAGAGATTTTTATCCAACTTCCCACCAATTCATTCCACTCATCTGGTTCAAAATCATCAAATCCAGACGCATCAAAAAAAGTAATCTCACCAAAATAAAGCTGCCCTTCAACATAATACCAATCTACTCGGACTTGATGTAATCCTGCTGCTAAAATTCTAGACATCTCCAACATCTCTTGTAAACAAGCCGGTCTTTCGACCTGTATATCTGACAAAGGTACTCCTTGTGTTATTGCAAGGTGCTCCCATTCTGTAGTATAAAAATCCTGCGTATGACTTGCGAAACGCCCACTGTGAACTTGGATCAATTTTGGTTCGCCTTCAAAGCACATTACTTTATAATCTTTTAATTCAAATCCTGATTCATCAACCATATACTTTTCTGCCAAAATACGCGGTTTCACATTTTTATACGGCCATTCACGTCCTTGAAGATAGTAATTATTTTGCAACGATTTGTTAATCTTGGTTTTTGCGGCTTTCATATCTAATTTATTTTTGTCTTTACATATAACAAGTCCACCGCTGTCATGTGTGCACTTCAAAACGAACTTATCCGGAAGCTCTCCAAAGTCAATATCTTCAAATTTGTCCCACACCCCTAATGTTGGAATAACATACGCAGACCCAATTTTACTCGTCACAAAGTTCTTTACTTCATACTTATCAACCATTACAGAATATTCTGGCTTTCTATCATGCAGTTTCAACCATTGTAACTTCTCGTTAAAGCGTTTTGGATTTTTTAAATTTAATTTCTTCCCCATCTTCTGCCAATATATTAGCTTCAGATACAACTCATCACTTAAAAAATCAAAACCACCTCTATGATTAATAAAAGATATTGCTTTTCTAAAAACATCCATTTAAGTATTACCTCTCTTCTTATCCAAAAAATCAAATCTTATGAGTAAAACAATTATGAATAATAAATACATTGAAAGATGTGTATCCCATGGAAATCTACTATAGTCCGAAATGACAATGGATACAAAAATCGCATAAATGCACCCCTCAATATAACCACTTGATTTAGTCTGCCATCCCCAGTAGAAAATTCTCACTATTGGGATATACCATAGCAGCAGTCCGACAATTCCAAAATCTGCAGCCAACTCTGAATAATTGCAATGAGAATAAACCGGCTTCATATACACACCCATAATTGTAGGATGGTCTCGTAAAAAGCAAACAAATCCATCCACACCATATCCAATCCATGGTTTTTGTTTGAACATGATAAAAGCTATTGCTTTATAGAAATCTCTTCCCATTGCACTAGTATCAGATGAATCTTTACCAAGTACTGTATTAATTGCGTTTTCAATTCTAAGCCAAATCATATCATACAGATACGGAATTGATTGTACCAAAACTACAACTACTATCATACCAAGGACTGCAAGTGCAATCTTTTTTATCGCCACTTTTGCATCTTTCTCTAGCAGTATACAAATTGCATAAATCACTATAATCTGCAGAATGGATGTGCGAGATCCTGTGCAGACAGTTAAAAACAAGAAATATACACACAATAAATTTCCATATTTCATGTTCCAGTATTTTTTTAAATATGCACATAAGACGGATAGTGGGGCCGCCACAGCGCCTATCTGATTTCTGTGTTGCCCAATTGCAACACCAAAAGAAGTTGTTCCAATCGTTCCACCCGAAAGAATAGTCGTAAAAAGTGCCATTACGCCCATTACACTACAAGCAATAATAAAGCTCTGCATTATCGAGATTACTCGCTCTTTAGAATTTGCATATATAAAAATCACAAATCCCATAATGCATATTCTAAACACTGTAATCAGCGTTTTCGAACCACTATATACGCTATATGCCCAACCTCTTGACAAAAACATTAATACGGTAAAAGCTCCGTACCACCCTATATAAAAAGGAAGATTACTAATTTCACTTTTTCTTACATAGCCACGTTTCAACAGAGGCATCAAGACATATGCTATTAACATTATTTGGGCAATCAACTGAACATATGTGTTTGTATACAGGCAAAACATTAGAGTAAAATATAGGGTAAACACTGTATTTGGTGTTATAATCTTATCGCCATCTACATATAGCCTCATTATTTTTTTCCTCCAAAGCTATTTTCGATTAGCAAATGCCATTTCTCAATTATTCTATTCATTTCCAGCTCATCTCTAATCGTCATAGATTTTTTGGAAAACGCACATCTCAAATCTTCATCTTTAGCTAATCTAGTCCAAGCTTCCACTATCTCCTTTTTACCTCCAACAGGAACCAAAAAACCATTCTCTGCATTTGTAATGTATTCTGCTGCTCCTCCCGGAGGACAATCAGTACATACAGTTGGTATTCCTATAGCTAATGCTTCAAGCATTGAATTTGAAAGTCCCTCATAATCGCTTGTCAGAGTAAAAATCATTGCGTTAGACATAATTTCATGAATATCAGTACTATGCCCCGGAAAGTCAACGAACTCCATTAGCTGTAACGATTTTACCATACCTAGAAGTCTATTAAGTTCGGGACCCTTACCATATATTTTTAATTTGAATTCCGGATGCGTTTTATGGAATTCAGAAAATGCCTCTAGCATCAATGGGATATTTTTTTGTTCTGTCAACCTACAGGCAGTAATTATTTCTCTTTTACAATTAGTACCATTCCAGTATGGCAAATCACTCGTTAATGGGTTGCCTATAACAACCCCCTTTTTTTGAATTTTCTCTTCAAAACTATTTTTTGCATCCCTCGTCTGAAAAACTATTGCATTCGCACGTCTATACAAAAACAAACACATTTTTCCTTTTATACGTTGTTTTAAAACTTTTGCAGGGTCTATTCTCAAGGAATAAATAATTGGTGCTACGTTACTTAAATTACAGTATAACAGTTCGTTAATCACAAATGAGATAATTACATCTGCCCCAAATTCTTTTATAACCTTCTTAATTCTCTTATTTCGTTTTTCCAAACGTTCAATCCCATTCTTAGCAGAAACATCAATATATGTATACTGAACATGATCATTTAGGACATATTCTTTATCCGATGAATAAGCCGCTACAAATAATACTGTATAATATTTTGACAATCCATTTGCTAATATTGAAGCAACTCTTTCAGCACCGCCATCGCCTAGCCCTTGAGCAACAATCGCTACTTTTTTCATATTATACCTTTTACACGCTTTCCCTCTATAAATATCGCAATTTTCATATTTATCTAGACACAAAGTTATCATTTTTTCATCTGCTGTGCGATATCAGCGTCCACGATTTCCTCGCCAGTCTTATGCTTCAGCTGCTCCTTAGAAGCTTCACTCAAACCGTTATTGATCACGCAGTTCATGTCGCAGGTGCTACACTTATCCAGATCCTCTTTGGTAACTTTGCCATCACGATAATCACGGCAAATCTTCAGTTCGTACATGCTGTACGGATGCTTGGTAAACAGAGCCTTGAACTTGTGTACCAGAACCCAGGTAGCAGGCTTCCAGATGTACTTATGCATCGCCGGGGAAACACTACCGATCATCCAGCAATCACGGTCGCAGCAACGAACCTTTGCACGAACCTTCTCTGCTTCCGGACTATTCCACAGCTCGTCCCAAGTCTGGTTGTTCAGGTTGCCCATAACCTCTTTATCCTTGGTACCATTGCAAGGCATAACATCGCCATACGGATCGATGAAGAAGGTATCAAAACTCATGTCGCAAGGCAGCAGACGCTTCTGGCCGTAGATATAATTGATCAGACCGTGGTTAAAGTAAGCACGGAACCACTTCTTCGGGCTGTTGCTGCGGATCAGTTCGTTGACCAGATTCTCAAAGTTCTTAGCAACCATCGGACGATCATGGATAATGTTCTTTGCCTCAACAAAGTAGAAGCTGTTATGCAGAGAGGCGGTAGCAAACTCCATGCCCATCTCATTGGAAATCTTGTACAGAGGAACCAGGTCAGGAGCGTTCTTGTCCTGAACAGTCATGCCGAAGCCGACGTCCTTCATACCCATTTCACGTAGCTTCTTCAGTGTGCCGTAACCACGCTGGTAGCCATTCTGCAGACCACGGATCTCGTTATTGGTCTGCTCCAGACCTTCGATAGAGATACGAATACCGATCTGCGGGAACTCCTTGCACAGGTCTACGATACGATCGGTAAAGAAACCGTTCGTGGAAATAACGATACGGTCGGACTTCTTGTACAGTTCACGCACGATATCCTTCAGGTCGGTGCGAATAAACGGCTCGCCGCCAGTGATGTTTGTGAAGTACATTTTCGGCAGCTTCTTAATGGTTTCGATGCTGATTTCCTCTTCCGGCTTGGAAGGCGCTTTATAGCGATTGCACATAGAGCAACGCGCATTGCAACGATAAGTGACGATGACCGTACCATTTAACTTCTTTTCTTCAGACATGATTAACTCTCCTAACTCTCTCTTTTAAGAATGTTTCGATTTTATTTAAGAACCACTTTGCACATACTGAGAACACGATTGAATCACAGATGACTGAGACTATCGTAAAAATGTATAGAATCAAACCATTATCAAACAGATGAGCAAAGAGCATTATTTCAAGTGCACAGTAAAATTAACACGCAAAACAAGTAAAGTTCGAACCTGATATCTTTAGTGTTTTTTCTGTATAGATTTCAAATCAAAATACTCTCCTAATTTGTAATCCCACTCATCTGGTTCAAATTTTGTAAATCCACCAAAATGATAAAATGTTAGTTCTCCAAAAAATACTTTATTCTCCTCTTCATAAAGATCTACTCTCACATGCGGAAATGGTTTTGAAAGTTTTCTTGCTATTTCAAGCATTTCATTGAAGTATTGGGGTTTGTTTAGAGTCATATTATGTTCATGTGCATTAGTAATGGGGAGCCTATTCCATTTCTTATCGAAAAAATCGAACTTAAGATGCTCTGTTCCTCTATCACTTGCTACAAATAAGAATTCCGGTTCACCATTAAAACAGAAAAATTTATAGTCTTTTATCTGATTTTCATCTGAACTTTTTATTAATCTCTCTCCAATAATTCTGAAAGGCACATCATAATAAGCCCATTCTTTTGTCTTTGTTGCAAAACTACGCTTACTATATTTTGTCAGTGTTCTTTTAGCTTCCTCCCAATTAAAATGTGACTTGTTTTTACAAATAACAATATCTCCACTTCCATTTGTAGGTTTCAACACAAACTGATTAGGCAAAGCATTATAGTCGATTTCTTCTATACTGTTCCATACTCCAAAACATTCGTTTAAATACGCATCGCCTATAGATTCTCTTACATATTGACGAACTTCATATTTATCCACACATTTACGCATAAGTGGATCTCTATAATATAATTTATACCAATTAATTTTTTCTGTAAGTGCCTTTGGATCATCCAGGTTCAATTTACGTCCAAACGCCAATCTGTATGTGATTTTTATATATTCTTTTTCTGAAAGCCAGTCCAACAATCCTTTTCGTTCAAGGCCGTAAACTATTTTTTCAGGATGTTTAACTACTTTTTTTAAAACACTATCCATTTCATTTTCTCCTTACAGAATCAAAAATACGCATCAAGGTATTATAATGAGTCTGCGGTGCAAACCGATCTTCTAGTCTATCCCGGCTTGCAGCTCCCATTTTCTTTACCACAGCATCGTCGTCCAGCAAGGCAACTTTTTCGCATAGTTCCTGAGCATCGGCAGGCTTAAACAGATAACCATTAACTCCATCCAAAACAAGCTCTGGTAGGCTTCCGATATTGCTTGCAATAACCGGCTTTGAATACTGAAAAGACTCCAATGCAGTATTTGGAAGGTTGTCATACCAAATAGACGGAATCAGTGTGAATCGTGCACCTTTGATGATCTCTTCCAATTCCTCGCCGGCTTTAAAGCCTAAGAACTCAACATTCTTGATTTTCTTCTCTTTGATATATGCCTTTAACCTTTTTGCCTCGTCTGTTGTATCATCGCCCATTATTTTCACATGGCGATCCGGCATCATCTCATATGCTTTGACGACAGTGTCAACACCTTTTTCCTCTGTCACACGTCCAAAATACAAACCATATGTTCCAACCTGTGGTTTGCCGACTTCTGATTTGCTTGCAGTAAATGTCGGAATACAGGTGATTTTGTTCTCATCAAAACCATTCTCAATCAGTTTTTTCTTTAAAAACTCAGACGGCGTAATAAATGCATCCACACCTTTATATACATTCATCGCCTTATGTACTTTCATAGAAAAAACTCGAACGACCGATGCAAACAGCGACCCCTTTACACATCTTTTCTTTATGCAGGTCCTATATCCCTTCGTAAGGCACTCTTCGCATGGTTTCTTATTGTACATAAAATCAAATCTAGGGCACAGTAAAAAGTAGTCTGACAGTCGCAACACTACCGGAACACCCATCTTCTTTGCACCACAAATCACGCTCGGTGAAAGCTTGTTTACAAAGTGGATGATATATACTAAATCCGGCTTTACATCTTTAATTTCTTTCTTAATAGCTTTCTCAACCTCAGTGGAATAGATACTGCGAGTCAGCATTTGCCAGATGACCTTTGGGGTCTTTTTACATTCTTCAAAATAAGTTGCGTCACGGCTTCCAATCGGCTCTACAAAATATTTGGAATACTCTGTTTCAACATTTTTGTTAGAATGGATGGAGAACGGAATCACTTCATGACCATTATCCTCCAACATCTTTTTAATGTTGAACATATATTTTTCCGGTCCACCCGAAATAAAATATCTATAATTAACCAGTAAAATTTTCATATCCTTAATCCCTCTGGAAGATATCTCTTGTATAAACCTTATCCTTCACATCGTCCAAGCTCTTATCGTAGCGGTTTGCAATGATTGCCTGACTCTTTTTCTTAAACTCGTCCAAATCATTAACCACCACTGATCCGAAGAACTTCTCGCCATCTTTCAGCGTCGGCTCATAGATGATCACAGTTGCACCCTTGGCCTTGATACGCTTCATGACACCTTGGATAGAACTCTGGCGGAAGTTGTCACTGTTACTCTTCATAGTTAAGCGATATACACCAATCACGGTTTCTTTTTCTTTGCTCTCATCCCAACTGTCATTCGCTTCATAAGCACCAGCAATCTCCAGAACACGGTCGGCGATGAAGTCTTTACGAGTTCTATTGCTCTCAACAATAGCCTCAATCAGGTTTTCCGGTACATCGGCGTAGTTCGCCAGCAGCTGCTTGGTGTCTTTCGGCAGGCAGTATCCACCGTAGCCAAAGGACGGGTTATTGTAATGAGTGCCGATACGCGGATCCAGGCAAACACCGTTGATGATCTGCTGAGTGTTCAACCCCTTCATCTCGGCATAAGTATCCAATTCATTGAAGTAGCTGACACGCAATGCCAGATAGGTGTTGGCGAACAGTTTAACAGCCTCTGCCTCGGTAAAGCCCATGAACAGAGTGTCAATGTTCTCCTTAATTGCACCTTCATGCAGGAGTTCTGCAAAAGTGTGTGCTGCCTTCACCAGACGAGCATTATCCACATCAGTACCTACAATGATACGGGAAGGATAAAGATTATCGTACAGAGCCTTGCTCTCACGCAGAAACTCCGGGCTGAAAATGATGTTGTCGCAGTGGAATTTCTCACGAACACTTGCAGTGTAACCAACAGGAATCGTACTCTTGATAACCATAATGGCTTCCGGATTGTACTCAATGACCAGCTTGATGACGGCTTCTACCGCACTGGTGTCAAAGAAATTCTTCTTGCTATCGTAATTTGTAGGAGCAGCGATCACTACAAAATCAGCGTCACTATACGCTTCCTTAGCATCCAGAGTTGCTGTCAGATCCAACTCTTTTTCCGCCAGATACTTTTCGATATATTCATCCTGAATAGGAGATTTCTTGTTGTTAATCAGTTCCACTTTCTCAGGAACAATGTCCACAGCAGTCACTTTATGATGCTGAGACAGCAGCGTCGCAATGGAAAGGCCTACATAACCCGTACCAGCCACAGCAATCTTCAAATCCTTAAATTCTCTCATGATATTTATCTCCTTTATTTGTAATCAGCAAAGTGCCAATATAAAACTTTCCTTATTTATAAAACTCAGCGTACCACTCAGCGAACTTTCTTAATCCAGTCCGCAGACTTGTGCTCGGCTTGTACCCGAAGTCGCGCTCCAGTGCACTCGTATCTGCATAGGTCACAGGCACATCACCCGGCTGCATCGGGACCAGCTCTTTATGAGCCTCGAAATCGTAATCTTCCGGCAGCACCTTTGCACGAACAAGCTCCTCGCTCAGAATCTGCACAAAGTCCAGCAGGTTCTCCGGATTCTGATTGCCGATGTTGTAAACTGCATACGGCGGAATCGGAAGACCATCTTCACCATTCTTCTTGTCTGGTGCTTTCTTCATCACACGAACAACGCCCTCAACGATGTCATCCACATAAGTAAAATCACGCTTGCAGTTGCCATAGTTGAAGATTTTGATGGTTTCGCCCTTCACCAGCTTGTTGGTGAATCCGAAGTAAGCCATGTCCGGGCGACCTGCAGGGCCATATACCGTAAAGAATCTCAGGCCAGTGGAAGGAATGTTGTAGAGCTTGGAGTATGCGTGTGCCATCAACTCATTAGATTTCTTGGTTGCTGCATAAAGGGAAACAGGATTATCCACCTTATCATCTGTGCTGTACGGAACCTTTTTATTAGAGCCGTAGACGGAGGAGGAAGAAGCATAAACCAAATGCTCCAGGCTCTCACAATGACGGCAGGCTTCGAGGATATTAAAGAAGCCGACCAAGTTAGATTCCACATAAGCATCCGGGTTGGTGATGGAGTAGCGCACACCAGCCTGTGCTGCAAGGTTGACGACCACAGACGGCTTGTACTTCTCAAACAGCTCGGTGATCAGTGCCTTATCAGCGATGTTGCCTTTTACAAAAGTGAATGTAGGATACTTGGCCAGCTCATTCAAGCGGAATTCTTTCAGTGCCACATCATAGTAGGCATTCATATTGTCGATGCCAATAACCGTAGCAGAAGGAGCCTCCTGGTAGATTCTCTTCACAAGGTTGGAGCCTATAAAGCCCGCCGCGCCTGTGACTAAAATTGTTTTTTTATCTAAAGTTACTGTGCTCATATTTTTACTCCTCAATTTCTTATCTTCACAAATTTATTCGGATACAGGAAGAACTCTAACCACTTCGTTTTCTTCATAATCCAAGCTGCAATGATTGGACCTATAAAGCTAATTCCTAGCCCCAACACCACATGAATTACAGAACTTCCGATCCCCAACTTCAGTAAGACTGATCTTATTGGTGCCGCAAACAATGTATGCATTAGAAAAATCGGCATTGTGTATTTTGCAAAAAAATCCATGCCTCTGCCAAATCTTCTTTCACCCCCCGCCACCATCAGGATGACGGCTACACAAGCCAACAATCCCATTACGAAAGGAATCACGCCACCACTAATTCCTGCCTTATACACCACCACACTCAAAATCATAAACAACAATCCGCATATCGTTCCTTGTACTTTTCTGCCCTTCAACTGCACATTAAATGCACAAATACTCATACCGAGCACAAACCAAATTTCGTTTGAGAGAACTGTTGATACTGCGTAAACGCCGTACCCCCCCAGTCAAAAATAGGCCTTTTGCAGTTAATGCAACTACTAATCCAGCTGCGGCTACTTTTACACTGTTAAAAGTCGGCGTAACAAGAAAAATGAAGAACAATGCATACAGATACCAGTACGGTGCTGTTGGGTGAAGGAACAATGTATCTCCTAGACCACCGATTTGGTCGTTGACACTGCTTGAGAACACTTTTTTCAGTACCCATGTTGCAGTCGTAAAAGTCGCATATGGTACGCCGAGTGCTAACATTTTTTTTGCTACATTTCTGCGCCACCTTCCCAAACTGTTTACCTTGCTGTACTTCTGATAAAGGTATCCGCTACAAATGAAGAATAACGGCACGTGGAAGTAGTAAATCGTTGTGTTAAACCATTTGTACAAATCGTTTTCAGGCATAATACTTGCCTTCGTCATGCTTTGGAAGAAATGACCTAGCACAACCAATATACAGGCAATGACTTTTATATCATCGACCCACTTTTCTCTTGTTTTTACCGCAATCTGTTTATTCATGTATTTTCCCTTTTATGTTCTATTTCACTACCTCTGTTCAGATGAAGCACTTCCAATGTGTTATTCATAAACCAGAGTGCTCCATACAAACGCAGGTAGTGATACTGAAAGTTCTTATGATAAAATCATCTGCTGTTACCAAACCCAGGTGGCGAAATAAAAACTGCTCTCGCAGCTCTACTCATCTCTCGAAAAGCGCCGTAAATACGTCATTTTTCCGGCATTTTCACTATGTACCTCTCACTACCTGCGTTCGGTTAGAGGAGATTATTTATTATCAATACTCTCATCTATTATTTTCTCCTGTACAGTTTTATCGTTTCCTTTACAACTTCATCCCAGTTGTATTTCTCGCAGATAAAGTCAGCTGCCTGATTCTTCATTTTCATAACCATTTCTGGATGGTCACAGGCCTCTTGCAGTTTTTCTCGCAAGTCCTCTACATCTGACTTTTTGAAAATCAATGCCTTATCTTCTACAACCTCTGCGCATTCTGGAATATCGGATACCAGACAGCAATTGCCGTAGCTCATTGCCTCCAGCAGACTTAATGGCATTCCTTCCAGATCGGACGGCAGCGTGTAAATGTAAGCATTGCTGTATAGTTCATCCAGCATTGCTCCCTGTACAAACCCGGTAAAGAGAATCCGAGCGTCGCCCTTCGCCAGGTCTTTCAATTCCTCCATAAAGGAATCCGTATCGCTGGAGCCGCCTGCGATGACCAGCTTTTTATCCGTCTTGACATTCTTGAAGGCCTCAACCAGATATCGAATGCCCTTTTCCGGTACCAGACGACCGAGGAACAATATGTATGAGTCTTTTTTCAGTCCAAAATTATCGGTGATTAACTTTGCCTCCCGAACCTCTGGCCGATTGACACCATTAGGGATAAAATGCGTCTCCCTCCCGTACGTATCCATGAAGTACTTCTGAACGCCTTTGCTTAAAACGATGATTTCGTCCGCATATTTCACGGCGTTTTTTTCGCCGCCACGAATGAACTTGGATGCAACGCTTCCGCGCCACTTCTCGCGGGCCCAGTCCAAACCGTGAATAGTGCTGATTACACGCTTGCCAAAAAGTT
>OGXP01000083.1_pt1 | contig 113100 bp, 92 predicted proteins | sample 1576351 | NCBI WGS metagenome assembly OGXP01 (sample SAMEA3541517, study PRJEB24748) | human gut metagenome | biome: human gut; feature: human-associated habitat; material: faeces | place: China | collected 2012
AAATGCGAAGCCACGGCAAATTCCGTTACTGGGCACGTATGCGTGAACAGTAACAGGCAAAGATGTTTGAAACGTTAAAATCTATCATAAGTCTGGTAAAAATAAATTCAAGCAGGTACCGCTCTTGAAAAACGAGAAGGCAGAAGTGCGGCATGAAAGAGCGAGAGAGAAAGGGAACGAGATGCAGCAGGAAATCATTCATACATTTGCGGTCTGTGCATACAAGGATTCGCCGTATCTGGAAGAATGTCTGCGTTCGGTGACGAGACAGACGGTCAAATCGGAGGTGATCTGCTGTACCTCGACGCCGAGCAGCTATATCCGGGAGCTGGCAGCGCGGTATCAGGTGCCGCTCTATGTGCGGGACGGGGCGAGCAATATCCGTGAGGACTGGATGTTTGCCTATGGAAAGGCGCAGGGGCGTTTCGTCACGATCGCCCATCAGGACGACCGATACCGCAGCGATTATGCCGAAAAGCTTTTAAAGGCATGGAAGAAATATCCGGATCTGCTGCTGTTTGCGAGCGATTATCTCACGATCCGCATGACGGAGAAAGAGGGAAAAATGAAAGCCATTCCGGAGCCATTTAACATGGTCTGGCTGGTAAAAAAGATACTGCGCCTGCCGCTGCGGCTTCGTTTCCTGGCAAACCGCACATGGATCAAGCGGAGCAGTGTCTGGTTTGGCAATTCGATCTGCTGTCCGTCCTGCACGTACAATAAAGAACAGATTGGGGACGATATGTTCCATTCGGAGTATGATTTTGCGCTGGACTGGGACAACCTTTACGAGCTGGCGGGCAAAAAAGGGCGTTTTATCTGTTCAGAAAAACCGCTGATTGCCTACCGCGTCCATGCGGCGGCGACGACGAAAGCCTGCATTGAGGACAACCGGCGCCCGGCGGATGAGATGGCGATGTTCCGGAAAATGTGGCCGGACTGGATGGTAAAGATTCTGATGCATTTTTACAGAAAAGCCTATAAGGAGTACGAAAAATGAGAAAAGCCGATGTGATTATACCTACGTTCAAACCGGGGGATAAGCTGGAAAAACTTCTGCGGCGGCTGTTGGAACAGAGTGTGCCGGTGGGCCGTGTGATCATCATGAATACGGAAGAAAAGTACTGGGATGCTGAGCGGTTTGAGTCCTTATTTGAGGGGGAAGATACGAAGCTGACCGTGTGCCATATCCGCCAGTCGGAATTTGACCATGGAAGGACGCGCCATGAGGGAATTTTGAAATCAGATGCGGATGTCTGCATCTGCATGACGCACGACTGCGTGCCGTATGACCGGAATCTGGTGAAAGAGCTTCTGGAGGCGCTGGATGCTTCGGAACGTGTGGCGGCAGCATATGCGAGACAGCTTCCGGCGGCGGACTGCGGTGTGATTGAACGGTATACGAGGGACTTTAATTATCCGGCGGTGAGCCGTCTGAAAGGGAAAGAGGACGAGGACGAGCTGGGAATCAAGACGTATTTCTGTTCCAATGTCTGCGCGGCATACCGGCGGAATATTTACCTGAAGCTTGGCGGATTTACGAAGAAAACCATTTTCAACGAGGATATGATTTTTGCCGGACACGCGGTGGAAGCCGGGTATCAGATTGCCTACGCGGCGGACGCGCAGGTCATCCATTCCCACAATTATACGGCGATGCAGCAGCTGCACCGGAATTTCGACCTTGGCGTATCGCAGGCGGATCACCCTGAGGTGTTTGGGCGCCTTCATTCGGAGGGCGAGGGAATCCGTCTGGTGAAGAAAACAGCGAAATGGCTGGTGGAAAATGGTCATGTGCTTCTTCTGCCGCAGCTTGTGATGGCGAGCGGAAGTAAATATGCCGGGTACTGGCTGGGAAAGCATTATAAAAAGCTGCCGGAGGGGCTGATTCGAAGCCTGACGATGAATCCGGCATACTGGGAAGGAGAAGCGGGCGATGGAAGATAAGGCGTTATTGTCCACAGAAGAAGCTTCTGGGGCGGAAAAAGCCGAACTTTTGATAGTCATACCGGCGTACAACGAAGCCGAAAATATAGAGCGGGTTGTGAACCATCTGACTGCCAATTTTCCGCAGTATGATTATGTGGTCGTCAATGACGGATCGCGCGATGAGACGGCGGCGATCTGCCAGAGAAATGGATATAATCTGTTGAACCTTCCGGTCAATCTGGGACTGGCGGGAGCATTTCAGGCGGGACTTAAATATGCCGACAAGTACGGATATCAATATGCGGTCCAGCTCGATGGAGACGGACAGCACCGTCCGGAGTATCTGGAATCCATGATCAAGAAAATGGAAGAAGGTTACGATATCGTCATCGGTTCCCGGTTTGTCGGGGAGAAAAAGCCATTTACGATGCGGATGCTTGGAAGTAATCTGATCGAGATGGCGATCCGCTTCACAACTGGTGTCAATATCAAGGATCCGACCTCGGGAATGCGGATGTTCAGCAAGCGCATGATCCGCGAATTTGCATCGGGGCTTAACTACGGTCCGGAGCCGGACACCGTTTCCTACCTGATCCGCCAGGGCGCGCGGGTGGCGGAGGTGCCGGTCATCATGGATGAACGGATTCTGGGAGTCAGTTACCTGACACCGGTCAATGCGATGCGGTATATGCTTAAAATGCTGATTTCGATTCTGTTAATCCAGAATTTCAGAAAGAGGAGGTAGCGCCATGACGCCAACACTCAGAGTTGTCCTGATCGTCGTGTCGATCCTGACAACCTTTATGATTATGCGGAAGATCCGGCAGTCAAAACTCCAGATCGAGGATTCGATTTTCTGGCTGGGATTCTCGTCCATTCTCATTGTGTTCAGTATCTTTCCGGGGCTGCCGGATCTTTTGGCGGAGCTGGCGGGAACGTACACGACTGCCAATTTTATCTATCTGGCGGTTATTTTCCTTCTGATTGTGAAAATGTTCCATATGTCGATCAAACAGTCGCAGCTGGAGACGAAGGTCAAGGATCTGGCGCAGAAGATTGCGCTGGATGAAAATGAGCGGGGGAAAGAGGCACAAACATCTGTAAAAAAGGTTGTCAGCCAGAAAAACGAATGATATAGTTAAAGATGGCACAGCCGAAAAGGATGATGCCAGTTACGTATTGAAAAATGAATTGAAATACCTGCATAAGAAGGAGATAGAAAAATGGGAAAGATTAAAGTAACACCATGTGACATCAAGGGACTTTATGTAATTGAACCGACTGTTTTCAAGGACGAGCGCGGTTATTTTATGGAGACATACAATCAGAACGATTTCCATGAGGCGGGACTCGACATGGTATTTGTACAGGACAACCAGTCCATGTCTGTCAAGGGCGTTCTGCGCGGACTTCATTACCAGAAACAGTATCCGCAGGGCAAGCTGGTGCGTGCAGTGCGCGGTACCGTATTTGATGTGGCGGTAGACCTTCGTACCGGTTCTGAGACCTACGGAAAATGGTTTGGCGTGGTTCTTTCCGCGGAGAACAAGAAGCAGTTCTACATTCCGGAAGGATTTGCACACGGCTTCCTGGTACTGTCCGATGAGGCAGAATTTGCATACAAATGTACCGATTTTTATCATCCTGGCGATGAGGGCGGTATGGCATGGAACGATCCGGAGATTGGCGTTGAGTGGCCGATCGAGGAAGGCATGGAGTTGATTATTTCGGAGAAAGACCAGAAATGGGGCGGCTTCCGGGATGCATTCAAATTTTAAGAATGGAGTTAGGATAGAATGCGGGAACTGATTTCCCTGTTTCGGGAACTGATAGGAAAAAGAAAATTGGTCACCGAGCTTGCCAAGGCGGATTTCCGCAAGCGCTTTGTCGGCTCGTACTTTGGAATTGTCTGGATGTTTATTCAGCCGATGGTTACGATCGCGATCTATGCGTTCATCTTCGGTGAACATGGCATGAAAAATGCGCCGCCGGTTCCGGGGGCGACCTATGTCATCTGGCTGACGCCGGGTATCATCCCGTGGTTTTATTTCAGCGAGATTTTAAATACGGGCACAAACTGCCTGCAGGAGTACCATTATCTGGTTAAAAAGGTAGTATTCCAGGTGGAGATGCTTCCGGTTATCAAGCTTATCTCCTGTTTCCTGGTACACGCCTGCTTCCTGATCATTATGGCAGGGCTGTACCTGATTGACGGGCGTATGCCGTCTGCAACCTGGATTCAGGTGTTATACTATTCTTTTGCGGCGTCGATGCTTGGACTGGCGCTTACCTATTTTACCAGCGCCGTGCAGGTGTTCTTTAAAGATATGGCGCAGATCGTCGGCATCTGCCTCCAGTTCGGCATGTGGCTGACCCCGATCATGTACGACGAGGCAATCTTCACCAGCCGCGCATCCTGGCTGGAGTGGGTATTCAAGCTTAACCCATTCTACTACATCGCCGCAGGCTACCGCGACAGCATGCTTACGGGAAGCTGGTTCTTCGAGCGGCCGACGATGACGATTTATTTCTGGGTGGTAACATTTATTTTGATGATAATAGGACTGAAGGTATTCAAAAAACTTCGTCCCCATTTCTCAGACGTACTGTAGATGGGAAGGGAGCTGCTGTAGATGGTGTTGACAGCTATTGGATTATCGAGATGCGAACAACGATAATCTGAGAAGCTGCCAGTGCCGCCTCCGGCAGCTCCCTTCTGCGACAACTTATCAATAGGAGTTTACATAAAATGGTTTTCAGTTCAATCATCTTCCTATGGGTTCTTCTCCCCTGCATCCTGCTCCTCTACTACGTGAGCCCCAAACCGTTCAAAAACGGCATCCTGACCGTATTCAGCCTCTTTTTCTATGCCTGGGGCGAACCGCGGTATGTGGTGCTCATGATTTTTTCGGTTCTGCTCAACTACGGTTTCGGGCGTCTGGTGGAGAAATTCGGGAAAAAGAGATGGCTTTTGGCGCTCTGCGTGACGCTCAATCTTCTGATCCTCGGCTATTTTAAATATTACAATTTCCTCGCCGAGGTGCTGAATCCGCTGCTTCGCGGGTTTGATATAGCGCTTCCGGCGATTCAGGTGACGCTGCCGATCGGAATTTCCTTCTATACCTTCCAGGCGCTTTCCTACGTGGTGGATGTGTACCGGGGCGAAAATCAGGCGCAGAAAAATCCGTTCAACATGATGCTTTATATTTCCTTCTTCCCGCAGCTCATAGCGGGACCGATCGTGAAATACCATGACATCGAGGAGCAGATCGAAAACAGGACCGTCACGCTGGAGGGCTTTTCTTACGGCGTGAAACGCTTTATTTTCGGTCTGGGAAAGAAGGTCATCCTGGCAAATACCTTTGCCGAGGTGGTGGACGCGGTCTACGCGTATCAGGCGGCGGATGTGAGCCAGGCGATGCTCTGGCTGACGGCGCTTCTCTATATGCTGCAGATTTATTTCGATTTTTCTGGCTATTCGGACATGGCGATTGGGCTTGGAAAAATGTTTGGCTTTACATTTATTGAAAACTTCCGGCTGCCGTATACAGCGACTTCGATCCAGGATTTCTGGCGGAAATGGCATATTTCCCTCTCCAGCTGGTTTAAAGAGTACGTGTACATTCCGCTCGGCGGAAACAGGAGGGGCACGGCGCGGACGTATGTCAACCTTTGGACGGTCTTTCTGCTGACCGGCATCTGGCACGGAGCGGGCTGGACGTTCATTTTCTGGGGCATTTACCATGGCTTTTTCAACGTGCTGGAGCGCTGTTTTCTGGGAAAATGGCTGAAGCAGGAGAAATTCCGGCCGTTGGCGCATATCTATGCGGTGTTTGTCGTGCTGATCGGCTGGATTTTCTTCCGCGCGGACACGATCGGGCAGGCATTTTCCTTTATCCGGTATATGTTTGTGCCGCACAGCGCAGTCGTTTTGATGGAACGCTACATGAACCGGAAACTCTGGATGTTTCTGGCGGCGGCGCTGCTGGCATGTGGTCCGGTGCAGTGGTTTTGGATGAAATGGAAAGGGCGCGTGCTGGCGCAGGATGGCTCGGTGACGGTCGCAAGCTGGATCGGCTACATGGCGATCCTGTGGTTTTCCATTTTGCTGCTTGTCAACAATACATACAATCCATTTATTTATTTCCGTTTTTAAAAGCAGTGTAGAAAGCATGCTTGCCTGTGCAATGAGAACATAAAAATGAAAGCATGGGCGGCAGGGCGTGAAAGTACAGAAAGATGGATTCATGCAGGGAGAAGAAAACGAGAGATATGAATCGAGAGACAGGGACAAAAATACTTCTGATTGGTTCCTTTGCGGCGAGCCTGGTGCTGCCGACGCTTGTCTATCCGGCGGTTAGGAGCCATCTGGACCAGCAGAATTATGAAAACAGGGAATTGGCATCCTTTCCGGAACTGTCGGCTGCCAATTTTGACAATATTCCGACGGAATTTGAAGCGTATTACAACGACCATGTTCCGTTTAAAAATCTGTTTGTCAAGGCGAAGACAAAGCTGGATCTGGAGCTTTTAAATGAAAGCTCGATTTCGGATGTGACGGTCGGAAAAGAAAACTGGCTGTTTTACACCGTTTCGGAGGACGGCGAGGATGCGCTGGCGGATTATCAGCGGACAAATCTCTATACGGCGGATGAGAAAACAGCGCTGGCGGACGCGATTACCTCGGTAAACGAGAAAATGAAAGAGCGCGGCATCCGGTTTGTGATGTTTGAGGCACCCAACAAGGAAAGTGTCTATGCGGAATATATGCCGGATTCGGTCCGGGTATACGGAAGTGAGTCGCGTCTGGATGCGGCGCTCCCGGAGCTTGCGGCGCAGGGACTTCCGGTGTATGACATGAAGCCGGAGCTTCTGAAAGAGGCGGACACGTATCAGCTTTATTACAAATATGATACGCACTGGAACCAGATCGGCTCTTTTATCGGAAGCCAGCAGATTGCACAGACTTTGCTTGGAACCTCTACACCGCTCAGTGCAGTCTCGATTGAGGCGGCAGGACCGGCGTCCGGAGACCTGGCGCGGATGCTTAACATGGCAGCAGAGTACAGCGACGATACCGAATATGTGATTCAGAATTATCTGCCGGAGGTGACGGCTACGACGGTGGATATGAACGAGGACAACAGCTTTGCAGTATTTGAGTCGGATTCGCCGAATGATAAAACACTTCTGGTGGTAGGCGATTCCTTTAGCCAGAACCTTAAATATTTTATGCCGAAGCTATACCGGAAAACGGTGTTTGCGACCTTTGACACATACACGGAGGCGCTTCTGGATGAATACCAGCCGGATGATTTTGTCTATCTGACGGTCGAGCGCAACCAGGAGCTGTTTGAGGATGTGGAGACGGTTGTCTGGCGGGATGAGGTGCCGGAGAAGGACGGGTAAGGTGCCGGATGTCCGGGCGGAAGGGGGATGCAAAGTTTTTTTAAAACTAAATAAAAAGAATCACTCGTAAAGTGCTAGTTCGGGTGATTCTTTTTTTATGCCTCTTGATTCCATATTTTGTTGCGCGAGGGTTATTATAAAAAAATGGAAGAGGATGTAAAGAGGGAAATTTTGAAAAGCGAAGGTAGAAGGCTTGAAAATCAGGGGTGGATAGATTAAAATAAATGGATAATATATTATACAAAACAAATAAAAAATAGCATTAATGGATAATATATTATCCATGATTTAAATGGAAAAAATTAAAATAGAATTTCCCTAAAGTTTGTGTTTATGGGATAATAAAGGAGAAAGGATAGGGCGGATGGAGACAGGAAAGAAACTTCAGGTTATGTATGAAGACAGACTGGTAGGAACTCTTGCATTAACAGCGAATCACAAGGTGGCATTTGAGTATGATGATGCATGGCTGGAAGAGGGATTTTCGATCAGTCCGTTTTCACTGCCTTTGAAAAAGCAGGTGTTTATTCCAAATAAGGATTATTTTGAAGGTTTGTTTGGGGTGTTTGCGGATAGCCTGCCAGATGCGTGGGGGCGCCTGCTTTTGCGGCGTCTTTTGCTGGCGCATAAGCAGCAGCCAGACGATTGGACAGTGTTAGACCGGCTGGCGGTTGTGGGAAGATCTGGGATGGGGGCGTTGACCTATCGTCCGCAGCGGGAACTTTCGGTTGAGGAGAAAAATGATAATCTGGACGAACTTGCGGAGGCCTGCCAGAAAATATTAAATACCGAATACTCGGACAAATTGGATGAACTGTACCGGCTGGGCGGTACAAGCGGAGGTGCGCGCCCAAAAATCATGACGCAGATTCAGGGAGAGGACTGGCTGATTAAATTTCCGGCACATATAGATGGAAAAGATGCAGGGAAGATGGAGTATGACTATGCGTGCTGTGCAAAACAGTGCGGAATTGTCATGAGTGAATCGAGATTGTTTCCCTCAAGGCGATGCAAAGGATATTTTGGAACCAGACGATTTGATCGGGAAATAGAAAATGGGATGGTAAAGCGGGTTCATATGCTGACGGCAGCGGCGTTATTAGAACTGGATTTTGAACAGCCAAGTCTGGATTACCATCAATTGATGAAATTAACGAAAATATTGACGAATGGGAAGGCAGAAGATATAGAAAACATGTTCCGCCGTATGTGTTTTAATGTGTTTGCCCACAACCGGGATGATCATTCAAAGAATTTTACTTATATATATCGGGAGGAGGAAGAGCAATGGCGCCTGGGACCAGCGTATGATCTGACGTACAGCAACACATATTATGGGGAACATACGACCAGCGTAGATGGCAATGGACGAAATCCGGGTGAGAAGGAGCTGCTTGCAGTTGGGCTTGCAGCCGGAATGAAAAAAACGAGATGCATGGAAATGATAAAACAGATTCGTACATGTGTGCAGGACATGTTAGGTCATTATCTTTAGAGAGGCAGGAGAGCAATATGGAAGCACTTATCTGGGAAACTGCAGATGAACTGGATCAGAAACTGGCATCACGGCTGCGTAACATCCGGAAACGCCGCGCTATTTCACAGCAGAGACTGGCGGACATGAGTGGGGTGAGTTATGGCTCAATTAAGCGATTTGAGGCGACGGGGCAGATTTCCCTTTTGTCACTCACAAAAATCGCGATGGCACTGGATTTGGCGGAAGAGCTGCGGGGGCTTTTTACGCGGGTTCCGTACAAAAATATTGAGGAGGTAATCCGCGAATCCCGTTAAGCCACCGTTCACGCATTGTGTAGGCAGCACCCATCCGCGTAGCCCTGCCAGAACCGTTCGCAGGCGACCGCGCGAGACGCCCGAATGAGCCAAGGTACATTCTTTTTTAGGCGGGATGCACAAATCCGCAAATCGCCGCCGGACGTTTTTGTTTATATTTCAAGTATGGCTGTTTTTGTAACTTTTGTACATAGTCAGGGTGTCAAAATTGGTACTTATTACATATATTAACTTATGTTTATATAATTGCAAATGACTTATAAGTTTATACCACTTCCGGGGATGGTACTTTTTGTTTGACAGTGTTATATTATTGCCATCGAAAGAAACAAGAGATTTTCACAGACGGATATCGTAATAGTATCATAAGAATATTGCAATGGATTTCCGCCTATCATATGAAAAAATATAATTTTATTTGATGGAGGTAATTATCATGATGAAAGCAACAAGAACATTCAATAACGGTTTATATCAGGAGAATTTATATCAGGCATATTACAACACACCAGCAGAAAAGCATGTAGTTTCCGAGTCCTTAGAGCAGGAAGCAATGCCGGTACTGGTACATCGTTTAGCTGCACAGTTAGGTTATACCGAGTCTGAGGCAGAAGTAGAAAAAGAGTTTCTGTGCGAAATGTAATGGATAATCTGCTCGCAAGCTTATAACCATCCGGCAGAATTGGATGAGTTACCACCAACCTAAAGCATTTACGACAGAACAAGGCTTCTGAAGCCAGAAAAAGAAAACCGTCTGAGAAAGAATGAAAGATTCTTTTACAGACGGTTTTCTTTTTTTACCGAATCGCGTTTTTCATTGATTTCACGTATTCTGCCACATACGGCACACGGGATATCGCTTTCTTCTTTTATCAGATTTACCATCGCGCCGATATCGGTCGTGATCTCACTCCGGACGCCGGTGCCACCTTGATTCATGGAGTGATTCCATGCGCTTTGCGAGATACCTGCATATCTCCGGCAACTAACATAAGCCCTACGTCGCAGAGTACTAGGCTGAAAATATATCCAGCTTTTGGCTGCGCCCTCAGAGGTCCATTTGGCAGCCTGCATCTCGACCCGGTTCTCAGCCTCCCGGACTCTCTGTGCGCGCATATGCTGCTTTGATCTCCGCTTCAACGGTTTTGGTGTGTTCGATTTTTCATCAATATACTACGATGATGTAAAGTGTCAAATATTTTTTGAGAAAAAATTAAATTTTTTTAAAATTATGTGATTCTTTGGAAGTATGTCCCAGCCTTGCCAGCAGCAAAATAGCGAAGAAAGTGATCATTTCCGACGCCAGGAAAGACAGCCAGACGCCGTTCAGCCCAAACAGGCGCGCCAGTGTGACAGCGCAGGGGATGATAGCGACGGCCCCGCGCAGCAGAGAACCGGCGATGGCTGGTTTTGGCTGCGCGACGGCGGAAAAATAGGCAACCAGCAGGATGTTGATGCCAGCAAAGAGAAAGCCCAGGAAATACAGCCGGAGCCCGCTGTGGGCGTAATGCAGAAGTTCGGCGTTCTGCTCCTGGTTGAAGATCTGGATCAGTGGATCGGTCATGCTCCAGGTCAGCACCAGAATGATCGCTTCCACGATCAGGCAGGCGATGACGCCCCAGGTCAGGAACTGGCGGCTCTGCGTGTGATCGCCTTTTCCGTAGCTTTCGCTGATGAGCGGCTGCGTGCCCTGCGCGAGTCCGTTGAACAGGCACATGGCAACGACGGAGAGATTGGCAGTGACGCCGTAAGCGGCGACACCGACATTTCCAGCGAGTCCCAGAAGCAGGAAATTAAAGACGATCGCGATCACGGCGGAGGATATTTCGCCGACAAAGGCGGATACGCCGAGCTGGCAGCAGGCGATCAGGTGGCGCAGGGATGGAGCGCGAAAACGGAATCCGACCTGATTGTGTTTTCCCAGGTAGTGCGTGCCGCAGATGCTCATCGTCACAAGCGGGCAGAATGCCGTCGCTAACGCCGCGCCGGTCAGTCCCAGACCTGCCGGAAACATGAAGATGTAGTCAAACACGATGTTGAACATACTTCCGGCGATGGAGCCGAGCATCGCGATCGCCGGAGCGCTGTCATTGCGCGCAAACGCCGTGAATGCGTAGTTGGACATAAAAAAAGGCGAGGCAGCCAGAATAATGCGGAGATACTGCTTTCCGAGCGCGGTCAGCCCCGCGTCTGCGCCGAGAAGCTGCAAGATTTTATCCGGGATGAAAATGCCTGCCAGCACCAGCGGAATGCTGATGAGAATATCCCAGGTTACGGCGGAGAGAAAATAGAAGCTGGCGCTTTTGCCCTGCGCACGGTCGATCGCATAACGGGTCGCCGATCCGATCCCGATCATGGCGCCAATCGCATAGATCAGTCCGTAAACCGGTAAAATCAGATTTAAGACCGCCAGACCATCTGCACCGGAGTAGACCGAGATAAAATAGGTGTCTGCGAGGATGTAGACGGAAATTCCCAGCATGCCTGCCATGCTTTGGAGAATGTATTTAAAAAATTTCTGTAACATAAAAAATCTCCCTTGTATGTATTCTCATAAACGGTAACGACCATTGTACCGAAGAATGAGAATAAATACAAGGGAGAATGTGTTTTTTACAGCGTCTTGGCCCGCTCTTTAATATTCTGGTGGAAGTTGATGATGTCATGCTCATACTCCTCATCCATCAGCGGCGAGGTAATCATAAAATCGGCAGTCGCTTTATTGTTGGCGATCGGGATATCGTAAACCTGGGCGATTCGAAGAAGCGCCTTGACATCCGGATCGTGCGGCTGGGCGGTCAGGGGATCGGAGAAGAAGATGATAAAATCAACCTGTCCCTCGACGACTTTTGCACCGATCTGCTGGTCGCCGCCCAGAGGACCGCTGTTATAGCCCTTGACCGGAAGCCCGGTATATTCCGTAATCATGCGGGCGGTTGTGCCGGTTCCGCATAAGAAATGTTTTTTGAGGATCTCTTTGTTCGCCTCACACCAGTCGATGAGTTCACGTTTTTTATTGTCGTGTGCGATGAGTGCAATATTTTTTTGTTTTCGAATTGTCATTGTTAAAAAATCCATAGAATCATCCTCCTTTGCCATGATTTTTGCATAGCATCTGGATATTGTCAAGAAAATACAAAACATTTCACAAAAAAATACGAATGTTTTTCGTGAGTACATAGAAAGAGGTGTGTTTTTCTGCGTACAGGAATTGCAAGAAACATAGAAAACATGCTATACTACGAGAATAGTGGAACAGGAGGAACGAAAAAGATATATGTCTGCTGAAAATACAACAAACACAGGGGCACAAGAGGCGGAGAACGCAGAGAAGTACGCGGTCGAAGTGAAAAATGTGACCAAGATATACAGGCTGTATGATAAACCGATCGACCGGCTGAAAGAATCGCTGAGCGTCAGCCATAAAGAATACCACAAGGATTTCTACGCGTTGAGCGATCTTTCCTTTACGGTTGAAAAAGGTCAGACGGTCGGAATCATCGGTACGAATGGTTCGGGTAAATCGACGATCCTTAAGATCATTACCGGCGTTCTCACGCCGACGACCGGCGAGGTGACGGTGCGCGGCAAAATTTCGGCGCTGCTGGAGCTGGGAGCCGGATTTAACCAGGACTACACCGGTATCGAAAATATCTATATGAACGGTACGATGATGGGATATACCAAAAAAGAGATGGATGCAAAGCTGCCGGAGATTCTCGATTTTGCCGAGATTGGCGATTTCGTCTATCAGCCGGTCAAGACGTACTCGAGCGGTATGTTCGTGCGTCTGGCATTTGCGCTTGCGATCAACGTCGAGCCGGAGATCCTGATCGTTGATGAGGCGCTCTCGGTCGGGGATGTCTTTTTCCAGTCCAAGTGCTACCGCCGCATGGAGGAGATCCGCAAAAACGGCACGACGATCATCATGGTAACCCACGATATGGGAAGTATCATCAAATACTGCGATAAGGTAGTGTTGCTCAATAAGGGAGAATTTATCGCACAGGGTTCGGCGGGCAAGATGGTCGATCTCTACAAAAAGATTCTGGCAGGACAGATGGACGCGCTGCGCGCCGAGCTGGAAGTGATGAACGATTTTTCCGGGGACAAGGTAGTAAAAGCGGAGAAAGCAGGAGCCGGAAGTGCGGAGAAGGGTGCATCTGGAAATGAGGCTGGAAATAACGATGCCGGAGATGTAAACGGCTCCGGAGCAGTGGATGGCACCGCAGAAAATGGAGTTGGTTCAGCATCGGACGGCACCGGAAATCCGGCTGGTTTGAACGGAGAAACGGCGAAAAAGACGGGCTTGATGCGCGACAAGCTGACGATCAACGCAAACCGCGAGGAGTACGGCGACGGCAGGGCGCAGATCTTCGATTTGGGACTGGTGGACGCGCGCGGTAATATCACTAACCTGCTCTTAAAAGGCGAAGAGTTTACCATCCGCGAGCGCATCCGTTTCAATGCACCGATTCAGGCACCGATCTTTACTTATACGATCAAGGATAAGAAGGGAACCGATCTGACCGGCACGAACACCCTGTTTGAGGGAACGGATGTCCATCCGGTCAAGGAGGGCGATATTTACGATGTCGCGTTTACGCAGAAGATGACCCTGCAGGGCGGCGAATACCTGCTGTCCATGAGCTGTACCGGATTTGAGGGCGGCGAGCACGTGGTGTACCACCGTCTCTACGATGTGGCCAATATTACCGTTATTTCCAATAAGAATACGGTCGGTGTCTACGACATGGAGCCGGATGTAGCAGTCAGGTTATCGCCAGCCGGAGAGGCGGCGAAGCAGGCGGAGTCGCTCAGTGCGGACGAGGCGGCACAGGAAGATCTGCAGGCATGATAAAAGGAGATTAAGATGAAAAAAATCAATCAGGAGCTGATCGCTCTGTTTGATAAATACGGCAGTGACCGGCGCCGGGCGCTGCGGGAAAATAAGAAGCTTTCCTATCTGTACGCACTGGCAGATCTGCGGGAAAACCTGTTGGACTGGTGTCAATTTGACCCAGAACAGCAGGCGCTGCAGATCGGGGCGGACGCGGGCGCGCTGACAGGGCTGCTTGCCAGGCGTTTATCATCGGTAACGGTGCTGGATGTTTCCGAAGAAAATCTGGAGGTAGTACGCCGTCGTTTCAAGACAGAGCCGGAGCTGGCGGCGAAGATCCGCTATGTCTGTGCGGATGTGGAGACGTATGCGAGGGAAGCGGAAAAGCGCGGCGGGACATATGGATATGTAGTGCTGATCGGGGATTTGACGGCGGCAGATAGGGCTGGACGCGCGGCGCAGATGACAGCCGCAAAACAGCTTCTTTCTGCTCATGGAACCTTGATTGCGGCGGCTTCCAACTGGTTTGGCGTGAAATACATGGCAGGCGCAGAGCGGGAGACGGGCGCACTTTCCTGGAACGAAATGAAGCAGCTGCTTCCGGGCGGGGAATTTTACTATCCGATGCCGGATTACCGGACGGCGGGAGAGATTTTTTCAGATGCCTATCTGCCGAAAAAAGGCGATCTGACCGGTGTGTTACCGGTCTATGACTGTCCGCAGTATATGCTGATGGATATGGGGGCGGCGCTCGATGCAGCCTGCGAAGACGGACGGTTCCCGGAATTTGCGAATGCATTTCTGGTTTTTTGGCAGAGACAGGCTGCGCCGGAAGCTGAGAATGCTTCACAGGACGTTATCTATGTGAAATACAACCGCACCCGCGAAGACCGCTTCCAGATCCGGACAGAGATCCGTGAAAAGAATGGAACCCGCGAGGTCTGGAAGACGGCGCTCTATCCGGAGGGAAAGGCGCACATCCAGTCCTTCGAAGAAAAATATCAGGTGCTTGACCGTCAGAATCCGTCCCTGAAACTGGCAAAACCGGAGCTTCAGGACGAGGGAATGACAGCGGTATTTCCGTATTTAGAGGGAAAAACGCGGGCGGAACTTCTGGGAGAAATTCTGACTGCCCAGGGCGCGGATGCGGAGGTTTCCGCGATCCGGGCTGCGATGGATGAGATCTACAGCATCCGCCCGGAGGAACGCAAACCATTTGCGGTGACACCGGAATTTATCAAGGTATTTAATGCGCTGGGCGAGCTGGATTCCTATCGGGATAAAGAGACAGAAAATGGCGGCGGATGGGCTTCTTTAGGGGCAGTTCTTGCGGACGAGAGCTACAGCGCCTCCAACATTGACGCCCTTTTTGAAAATATGCTGGTGACGGCGGACGGAACTTATGCGATCGACTATGAGTGGGTCTTCTTATTCCCGGTTCCGGCTGGTTTTGTGAAATACAGGACACTGGTTTATTTCTACCGCCGTTATAAGAGTCTGTTGGGCGGTCAGGCCGAGCGGGAATTTATCGGACAGTTCCCGGAGTATGTGAAGGCGGATGAGAAGCTGCTTTCGCTTTACGAGGCGATGGAACGCGGCTTCCAGGAGTACGTGCACGGGGAAAACCAGCGCACTTACCAGGAAGATTACATGGTAAAGACGAAGACATTAGCCGATCTTTCCCATGTGGACGGAGAACTTGCAAGGGCAAACGAACGTCTGGATGCGCTCCGGGCAGAAAATTCGGAAAAAGATACGGCACTCCGCAAAGTGCAGGAGGTACAGCGCCTGACGAATAACCACGTGGCGAATCTGGACGTTATCATTTCTGATCTGCGCCATGAAAATGCAGAGCTTGGCAAGACGCTGACCTACTTAAATGGTCATGAGGCGGTCATTTTCAAGGTGCGCCGCAAGCTCGGACAGGCATTTAACCGGTGCTATCCAAAGGGCACGGTACGCCGCAAGAAGCTCGGCTACTGGAAACGGACGATTCTCCATCCGGGTAAAATGATGAAGATGTACACCACAGAGGAAGGAAAGAACCTTATCAAAGGTGATTTTGAGATCGGTGAGGAGTATCTGACCTACGGAAAAATCCACCTTCCGAAGGAAGAAAATCCGACGGTTTCCATCGTAATTCCGGTATACAACCAGATTCACTATACCTATCTGTGCCTGCAGTCGATTCTGGAGCATACGAAGGATGTGAGTTATGAGGTTATCATCGCAGATGACGTTTCAACCGATGCCACTGAGCATCTGGCGGAGTTTGCCGATAACCTGGTGATCTGCCGCAATCAGACCAATCAGGGATTCTTGCGCAACTGCAACCAGGCGGCGAAGGCGGCGCGCGGCAAATATGTGATGTTTTTAAACAACGATACCCAGGTAACAGAAGGCTGGCTCAGCTCCCTGGTAAATCTCATTGAATCTGACTCCACCATCGGTATGGTAGGATCTAAGCTGGTATATCCGGATGGACGTTTACAGGAGGCAGGCGGCATCATCTGGAGCGATGGTTCCGGCTGGAATTACGGCCGCCTCGACGATCCGGACAAGGCAGAATATAACTACGTCAAGGATGTAGACTATATTTCCGGCGCAGCGATCCTTTTATCCACCGCACTCTGGAAGCAGATCGGCGGTTTCGACGAGCGGTTTGCCCCGGCGTACTGCGAAGATTCGGATCTGGCATTTGAGGTGCGGAAAGCGGGCTACCGCGTCGTTTACCAGCCAAAATCCAAGGTCATCCATTTCGAAGGCATTTCCAACGGAACGGATGTCAACGGAACCGGTCTGAAACGGTATCAGGTGGAAAACAGCGAGAAACTCAAAGAAAAATGGAAAGAAGAGTTCAAGAATCAGTGCGTCAACAACGGCAATCCGAATCCATTCCGCGCACGCGAGCGCAGCATGGGCAAAAAGATCATTGTCGTGATCGATCACTATGTGCCGACCTTTGACAAAGACGCCGGTTCCAAGACAACGTTCCAGTACCTGAAAATGTTCCTGAAAAAGGGGTATGTTGTTAAATTTATCGGAGATAATTACCTCCATGAGGAACCGTATACGTCTACGCTGCAGCAGATGGGAATCGAGGTCCTCTACGGACAGGAATACCTGACCGGTATCTGGGACTGGCTGGTGAAAAATGGAAAAGATATCCACGTGGCATATCTGAACCGTCCGCATATCGCGACAAAATATGTGGATTTTATCAAAGAACACACGGATATCAAGATGATTTATTACGGTCACGACCTTCATTTTATGCGTGAGTTCCGCGAGTATGAGCTGACCGGCGATGTGAAGAAGCGTCAGGAATCCGAATATTGGAAATCGATCGAGTTTTCACTCTTCCACAAAGTGGCGGTGTCCTACTATCCGTCCTACGTTGAGGAAGAGGCGATCCACGCCGTTGATGAGACGATTCCGGTCAAGGCGATCACGGCATATGTCTATGAGGAGTTTTTACAGAATCTGAACAAAGACTTCGCCAAACGGGAAGGACTTCTGTTTGTCGGCGGCTTTGCGCATCCGCCGAACGCAGACGCGGTGCTCTGGTTCGCGAAAGAAGTATTCCCGAAGATCCGGGAACAGATCAAGGTCAACTTCTACATCGTCGGTTCCAAAGTGACCGACGAGATCAAAGCGCTGGAACAGCCTGGAAATGGCATCATCGTCAAAGGCTTTGTAAGTGAAGAAGAACTGGCAGACCTGTACCGGAACTGCCGGATTGTAGTGGTACCGCTCCGCTACGGCGCAGGGGTTAAGGGCAAGGTGGTAGAAGCTATCTATAACGGTGCCCCCATCGTCACCACCTCCGTCGGCAGCGAGGGAATCCCGGATGTAGAAAAAGTTCTCCTCGTCAAGGATCAGCCGGACGAATTTGCCGAGACAGTCGTAGAACTCTACAAAGACGAAAAACGCCTGGAAGACCTGGCAGAGAAAACGCAGGTTTATATCCGCGAGCATTTCAGTATTGATGCGGCTTGGGATGTGATTAAGGAAGATTTTGAATAAAAAATAGTAAAAGATAGAAAATTATATATAATAAAGAAAACGATCAGGGGAATGTGCTTCTGATCGTTTTCTTGCGTAAGGGTAATTTAAAGTTATCCAAGGAAGGAAAGAGCTAGCTACGCCGGTATGCTGCAGGCTCTTTCCTGTACTACCGGGTAGAGCACTCTATATTACCGATCGTTCTTCCGCAGCGCTTCCACCCGTCCATACCTCCGATACATCAAAAGCTCAAATACCACCATACAAGCCCATCCAATCGTCGTACCAATCGCTACAGCCTGAATTCCCAGCCGTCCAAACAGCGCATAACTGATCACAACGCGGATCGGAATCTGCACCAGAGTCGCGAACAGGGTGATCATCAGGTGCCCGATTCCCCGGTAATATCCCTGAAAGGTATTGGTGATACCACTGATGAAGTAAAAACCAGCCATCGGTACCAGATAGGACATGCCCTGACGCAGCGCCTCCGTTTCGTTTGGTTTTAAGAAAATACCGAGCAGCGGGTGACGGCAGAACAGCACGACCACCGCTGTCAAAATAATATAAATTTCTGCAATCACCAGCATTTTCCGAAGCCCTTTCGGAATTCGCTCATACTCTTTTGCGCCGAGGTTCTGTGCGGAGAACGTCGTGATAGATGCTGCAAGGCTGTCGCCCGGGGCGAGCACATAGCTGTCGATGATGGAGACGGCATTAAAAGCGGCAACTGCATCGACGCCGAGTGCATTGACGCCGGACTGGACGAGCAGGCGGCCGACGTAGAGAATCGTCTGCTGGACGGCGGAAATGGAGCTGAAATCGATCGTTTTTTTGAGCATCGAGGTTTTCAGTTTCAGATCCCGGATGCCGAGCCGTAAGAGGGGCACTTTCGCCCAGATATAGACGAAGAGGGCGAGCGCAGAGACCGCTTGCGAGATGATCGTAGCGATTGCCGCACCGGAAACACCGAGGCGGCAGATGCCAACCAGGAATACATCCAGGAATACATTGACAACGGTCGTCAGGATCAGGACATAGAGCGGCGCTCTGGAATCTCCGATCGCGCGCAGGGCGGCGGAGAAAATATTGTAAAAAAAGGTAAAAATAAGACCCAGCGAGATAATCTGCAAATACAAGGACGCCTGTGACGATATCTCTTCCGGTGTCTGGGTGAGGCGGATAAACAGGCGGCTTCCTGCCAGTGAAATACCGGAGAGGACAATGGTTAAAAGCAGCCCGGAGAGCACCGAGGTTGCAAATTCATCCTTTAAATTCTGATAATCTTTCGCACCAAAATAGCTTGCCATCAGGATTGATGCGCCGAGCGACAGCCCAACAATCAGAAAGGTCAGAATATTCATGATCGGACCCGCCGCACCGACTGCCGCCAGCGCCTCTTTTCCGTAGAACTGTCCGACGACTACCGAATCGACCGTGTGGTAGAGCTGCTGGAAGAGGTTGCCGAACACCAGCGGAACCGCGTAGGCAATCAGGTGCCCGGTTATATTCCCTTTTGTCATATCACGTGCCATAAGCATTTCCTCCAAATCCCAATTTATAGCTAAGATTGTAGCACGGAACGGAGTGTCTGCCAAATAAAAAAATCTGTCGAATCATGCAAAAAAATCAACAAATTGTTGCAATTTCCGCAAGGAAGCGCTGCGAATCCGATGGGAAAGTGGTAACAGCATAAAACCGCCCTATCTAGTGGAAATCACTAGGGAAATGTGGTAAGATATATAAGTTAAACTGGACTTAATAGCATTTGACAGATTGACAAGAGTAAAAAATGGATCTTTCGTAACTGTGAAGGAACTGAACAGTTACAAAACAGTAAAAATTGAGTTGGAAATAACAGACAGAAAGGAAATACAGTATGCAGGCAATCATTCTGGCTGGCGGACTGGGGACGCGGCTTCGCAGTGTGGTAAGCGACCGTCCGAAACCGATGGCGCTGGTTGAAGGTAAGCCGTTTCTGGAGTATGTGCTTCAGGGGCTGAAAAAAAGCGGAATTGATGATATTATTTTTGCCGTCGGTTATAAGGGCGGCATGGTGGAAGAATATTTTGGAGACGGATCGCGGTTTGGCATCCGGGCGCGGTATGCGTATGAGGAAGAGCTGCTCGGCACGGCGGGCGCGATCAAGAATGCCGGGAAATATGTGACGGACGAGCAGTTTTTTGTCCTGAATGGCGATACATTTTATCAGATGGATTTCGGTGATTTGAGCCGGATCCAGCAGGAAAAAAATCTGGAGATGGCGCTGGTTCTGCGCGGTGTGCCGGATATTTCCCGTTATGGGGCGGCGCGCCTGACCGACGGGCTGCTGACCGCTTTTAATGAGAAAAACGGCAATACTGGGGCGGGCACGATCAACGGCGGTGTGTACCTGATGAAGCGGGCGCTGCTGGATGAGATTCCGGAGGGAAAAGTTTCGCTGGAAAATGAGTGCATCCCCAGGTGGATGCAGGAGGGAAGACGTCTCGGCGGCATCGTAAATGACGGCTATTTTATTGATATCGGTGTGCCGGAGGATTATTTCCGGTTCCAGGAGGACGTAAGAAAAGGAGACATTACATGGTAATCAGAGGAAGAGCGCCGCTGCGCGTGAGCTTTGGCGGCGGCGGTACGGATGTAGAACCATTCTGTGTAGAACAGGGCGGTGCCATTATCGGAAGTACCATCAATAAATATGCATATTGTTCGATCATTCCGAGGGATGATGACCAGATCACGGTTCATTCCCTGGATTTTGATATGACAGTCAAATACAATGCGAAGGAAAATTATGTCTGCGATGGACGGCTGGATCTTGTCACGGCAGCGCTGCGGGCGATGGATATCAAGCAGGGATGCGAGGTTTATTTACAGTGTGATGCTCCGGCTGGTTCGGGACTTGGAACCTCCTCGACCGTCATGGTAAGTCTTCTGACCGCGATGGCGCGCTGGAAAGGAATTACGCTGGATAATTATGCGATGGCGGATCTGGCTTACGGCGTGGAGCGGATCGATCTGGGGATTTCCGGCGGATATCAGGATCAGTATGCGGCGACCTTCGGCGGCTTTAACTTTATTGAATTTCACGGACGTAATAACGTCGTGGTAAACCCGCTCCGCATCCGCCGCGATATTATCAATGAGCTGCAGTATAACCTGTTGTTATGCTACACGGGCAATATCCATGTATCTGCGAATATTATCAAGGATCAGGTAAGCAACTATAAGAAACCGGATGCATTTCAGGCGATGTGCGAGGTAAAGGCGCTTTCCTATGCGATGAAGGACGAGCTTTTAAAGGGAAATCTCCACAATTTCGGCCGCCTCCTGGATTACGGCTGGGAGAGCAAGAAGCGGATGAGCAGCAAGATCACAAATCCGCAGATTGATATGCTCTATGACGAGGCGAAAAAAGCGGGCGCTCTCGGCGGAAAGCTTTTAGGTGCTGGCGGCGGCGGCTTCCTTCTTGTGTACTGCCCATACAACGTCAAACATCAGGTGGCGCACCGTCTGGAAGCGGCAGGCGGACAGCTGATGGATTGGAATTTCGAACTGCGCGGCGCACAGAGCTGGATCTGCGATGAGGACCGCTGGGACTACCGCGACATTCAGGTGCAGATGCCGAATAAGGAGTATACATTCCATGTGTAAAGATAACTGTAAAGTAGTATTCCTTGACCGTGACGGTACGATGAACCTGGAGGTCAATTATCTTCACCGAAAAGAGGATTTGAAGCTGATTGACGGCGCCGCAGAGGCGATCCGTCTCCTGAACGAGGCTGGATATAAGGTGATCGTCATTACCAACCAGGCGGGTGTGGCGAGAGGTTACTATACCGAGGCGGATGTAAAAATCCTTCATGATTATATGAATGAGGTGCTGGAGCGTGACGGAGCACACGTAGATGCGTTCTACTATTGCCCGCACCACCCGGAGCATGGGATTGGACTTTATAAGAAAAAATGCCATTGCCGCAAGCCGGAGACGGGAATGTTTGAGATGGCAGAGCGCGATCTGCCGGAGGGCATTGATAAGGTGCATTCCTATATGATCGGGGACAAGCGCATCGACGCGCAGGCAGGAAAAAACTTTGGCGTGACCGGAGTCCTTGTCGGAACTGGCTATGGGGCAAAAGAACACGCGGAAGATAGGGCGGCTGGACTTATAAAAGAGGACGGAAGCTGTCCGGCGGGCGGTTATGATGCGTATGCGGAGACGCTGCTGGATGCGGTGCGCGGGATTTTAGGCGGGCGTATATAGAATGCGGCTCACAAAAAGATTCCGGGAGTACATAAACTAGAAAGAGAGGAACCATCGACATGCAGAATCAGAGACAAAACGGACGACCAGACGCAGCCGTGCGCATGGCTGGTCTTTTTCTGGTGCTGTTCTGTGTGGCGGCGGTTCTGATTCCGGCGAAAACGCTGTTTACGGGAAATGGTTTTTTTGCGGATTACATTCATTTTACGGAATCGAAACGGATGTATGTGGAGATTGCGATTCTGGCAGTCTTGATCTTTGGGGGGCTGGCGCTTTTGAAGCGCGGACGCAGCCGGATGTACTGGCTGACGGCGGTTGTGCTGGTGTTTTCCTGGATTCATGTGGTATTTCTGCCGATGGTGGTGTCGGCGGTGTATCTGATTAGCCTGTTGACGATCGGGCGGTTTTTGAGAAAACAGGTGTTTTTCAGGGGAACGGTCTGGGAGCGGCCTTATTTTTCTTTTTATATGGACTTCCTTTTTGGCGCCTCCTTTGCAATCGTTGTGTATTGCCTCCTTTCTGCCCTTGGCGTTGGAAAAATCGCCTGGATGCGCCTGAGCGTCTATGCTCTGGGTGTGGCGGCGCTGGGCTTTGATTTTTCCTCGATTTCCTGCCAGTGCATCATGGGATGGCAGACGCTTTCCTGGATGCTGGATGGCAGGGACAAGGTGTCGGTTCATGTGATTGAGGCAGGGAAACAGGCGTTACTGTTCACAGGTAGGCACTTTTGGAACCGAAAGTGCCGTAAGAAAACGTGGTGGCAGCAGGAATTTGCCGTATTTAAATGCGAAGCCACGGCAAATTCCGTTACTGGGCACGTATGCGTGAACAGTAACAAACCGGCTGGCAGCGGGGGATCGCGGGAAATACCGCGCCGGGTGCGCCGGGCATGGACGCTGGCGGCTGGCTGGTGTGCCCTGATGTTCCTGATTCAGGTGGGACGCCTGAATATCGCACTCGACTTTGATACACTCTGGTATGGTGTGCGTTCCCAGTACATTGTGGCAGGCGGAACCGGGCTGTATGAGAATCCGGGGCTGGTCGGCATGGTTTATGTGTATTCGAAGGGCTTTGAGGTGCTGACTCTGCCGCTTTGCGATCTGGCAAGCCACAGCTACCTGACGTTCTTTAACCTCTGGCTGGCAGTTCTGGGAATTGGGGCGATGGTCTGGAATGCGGTGCTGCTGACGGGCAATCGAAAGCAGGAGACAGAGAGCCGGAAGGCGGGAACAGAGAAGAAACTAACGTATCACAGCGTCTTGCCGGGAATTATGGCAGCTGTTTTGACGGTTTCGGTGCCGGGCATCATGAATATGGCGCTTACAGCCAAGGCGGATTTGATTACGTGGCTGCTGCAGCTTATTATGCTGGGATGTTTCTTTCAGTATATTCATGTGTATGAAAATCATTGGATATTCCTCTCCGGGGCAGCCGGTTCCTATTTCCTGTCCCTCACGATGAAGCCGACCTCCCTGGTCTTTTCCACTGCCGTATTTGGCATGATGGGGCTGTACCTTCTGTGGTTCTGGTTTCATGAGCGCGGGGCGGCGGCTGACCTGTTTCACCATCTGGTCCGCCTGATTGGCTCCTTATGCCTGCCGTTTGGGGCATTGGCCGGTATCTGGGCGCGGACGATGAAGATCACGGGAATGCCGGTCACTTCGGTGTTTACTTCGATTTTTGCATGGCTTGGTTTTAAAATGAAATACCCATTTGCTACCTCGGAGCTGCCGCAGAATTATCAGGAGGAATCAACGCTTCATGTGCTGGCGCGGCGCATCTGGCAGATGCTGATGCAGCCGCAGGGTGAAGATATGGGGCATGTAATTCTGGCGTGGGGAACCTCGCTGATGGCGGTGCTGATTGTGATGCTGGTGCTTTATGGGATTTTCTCCAAAAAGGGAGATGAGCAGTCCCATATCTGGAACGCGGCATTGGTAATTTTCTTCCCATTTGTGATCGTCAGCCTGATCAGCCTGTCGATGCTTTACCAGATCGACGGAAATTATTTCATGCTTCTGTATTCTATGCTGATTCTGGGGGCATGCCGGGCGATGGTGTATTTTAAGAAAATCGGCTTTTATCCGCTCGCGTCGAAGTGCCTGGCGCCGTTGCTGGTATTAAATCTGATTGTCACGGCGATCAGCAGCTGGGCGTGGACGGCTGGATTTTCGGAGATTCATCTTCTGAATAAAGGGCGTGTCAATCACCGGGCGCAGGAACAGGCGCGGATAGAGGAAAAGGGAAATACGCTGATCTGGCAGGAAGTGTCGCAGAATCCGGAAAACCGGGTGATCGCATTTGGAACGCATCCGTACTGTTTGCAGTTCCCGTGCAATGTGGAGTCGTATAAGGATATTACATCGCCGTGGGGCAACGTCGAACTCGTCAACTCGCCGGAGGCGTTTGAAACCTATATGGCGTATGCGAAGACAGATTATGTCTACGCGGAAGCAGGCTATCTGGGACCGGGAAGCTGGGAGTGGAGTCTGGATCTTCTGCGGGAGCTGATCCGCAGAGGCAGCCTGACCGATCTGTTTTTTGAAAATGGAAATATGCTTGCGCGGGTATCCGACACAGCGGTGCCGGAGGAAGAAGCGCAGAACAATCTGGAACTGTTTGAGCGGGAGTATTTATTTTATGATGCAGAAGCTTAATAGACATCGAAAAAACTGACAGGAGGAAATAGAAATCATGAAGGAATACGAGTACCTAGACGAGCTGATCAGCCGCTATCCGGTTCTTGCACCGGTGAAAGCGGATATTCGCACTGCGTATGAGACGCTGAAAGAGTGCTATGAGCGCGGCGGAAAACTTCTGATTGCCGGAAATGGCGGAAGCTGTGCGGATTCGGAGCACATCGTGGGCGAGCTGATGAAGGGGTTTGTGAAGAAACGCCCAGTTTCGGAAGAGATAGAAAAGGCACTGAAAACGGTGGATCCGCAGATGGGAGCGGAACTTTCCGAAAAGCTGCAGCAGGGACTTCCGGCGATCGCGCTGACTGGTCATGCAGGACTGACCACCGCATTTATGAATGATGTGGACGGCAGCATGACTTATGCGGAACAGGTGCTTGGATATGGAAAAGAGGGGGATGTGTTCCTCGGAATCTCAACCTCGGGCAATTCAAAAAATGTCCTGTATGCAGCCGTGACGGCAAAGGCAAAGGGGCTTAAGGTTATCGGGCTTCTGGGACGCGACGGCGGGCGGATCCGTGGGTACAGCGACACTGCGATTGTCGTGCCGGAGCAGGAGACATTTAAGATTCAGGAGCTGCATCTTCCGGTGTACCATGCACTGTGCCTGATGCTGGAAGAATATTTCTTTTAAGATATATTTTGTTTCATGGAAAGGAAGTAATGATTCAGCAGGTTCATGAAGAAAACTGGATGATTACAAGGGAAAAGTATGTTATTTGGAAACAGGCCGGCAGACAAAACGGCGAAATGGAGAGTCAGTACCCGCAGCTTTGCAGTGCTGCTTGCCTATACGCTTTTTATCTGGTGGCTGGAAGTGCTGGATCTTCTGGCATGGCTTTTACATGTACCACAGGGAACGGTTTTGTCGCGGGCGGCAGCGCTCGTTTTATGTGGCGCTGTCATGGTGGCAATCGGAAGATTTGAATGGGACCATGCGGGAGTGAGTCCGCTTTTTATAGTGGGAAGCTTGTTCATCCTGGCGTTCTTTTCGGTCAAGGGATTTGCCCCGGATCAGAGCTATGATACGCAGAACTATCACCTGCTGTCGCAGATACCCGGATTTGTGGACAACCTTCATTATCATGTGATACCGGGACGGTTCCAGATGTTCGGTTTCCGGCTGGGCGACCGGATGTTTTATCCATTCAGGGCGCTTTTTGGGCTTCGGATGGGGACAATGTTAAACGCACTGGCGATGCTTGTGATTTATCGGCAGGTAACTGTGTTCCTGAGCATGGAGGCAGACCGGCTGGAAAGAAAATGCAGCTGGTCGAAGCATCTTGCGCCGGTACTGGCATTTCTGATTGTCAGCCGCCTGGAGTTGATTCAGGAGAGCGGTAGCTACATGGTCGAGCTTCTGGCGCTGCCGTTTCTGCTGGAAATGGTATTTCTGCTTCTGCGCGGGCTGGATGAGGCGAAGCGGGAGCGCGAGGCGGTTTTATTCTGCCTGTTTGGTGGAATCCTGTTCTGCCTCAAGATGACGAATATCGTGTATCTGGTGCCGCTGGTGCTCCTGTATCTGTGGAAAATCCGGAAGTATCTGACACCGAAGCTGTTTCTGGGGTGTCTGGTGACGGGGGTGATTCCCGTCAGCGTGTACCTGATTTACAATGGGATAGCGATGAAAAATCCAGTTTATCCTTATTATAACAGCCTGTTTCATTCGCCGTATTTTGGGGAAACGGACTTTAAGGACCCGAGATGGGGACCCAGCAATATAAAAGAGTTTCTTTTGTGGGCATATTCGATGATCCGGCATCCAGATTACCGCCTGAGTGAGATCCCGGCGAAATACAACCTGGATCTGGCGCTGATGTATCTGGGAGCGGCGGGAGCCGGGCTCTGCTGGATTTGGAAGCGGGTTAGCAGCAGGACGGGAACCCTATTTCTGCTGTATGCCGCATCCTTTATTCTCTGGGCGGCAACGACGGGACACAGCCGCTATTTTATGGGCGGAATCTTATTTGCCGGAATGCTTTGCGGGTTCCTGGCGCTGCAGGGAATGGCTTCCGTTTCTCCCAGGCTGACAGGCGGCGTTGTATTTGCAATTATGTTTATAGTTGTTTACGCCGGGCGCGCTTACGATGCTTATACCTGTGTCTGGAACGGCGGGGAATGGGCGATGCGGGCGGTGAGCCGTGAGAGTATCCGCAGCAACCTGCCTTACGTATTTCACGATCATCAGCTGTTTACACCGGAAGAACGTTCCAAGATTGACCGCATTTTCCTGACCTGGTCGGATGTGGGAAGTTATGCGCGGCTTGCGGGCGAAGATGTGCCGGTCTGGAACCGGTATTCGATCGTCAATGAGCTGTCGGAGCAGAAAGACGCCTATATCGATGAAATCGAGGCGGCGATGGAGACAGGCGAGGGCGTCTATGACATGATACCGCAGGGGCTTGAGACGTTGGAAGGCTATCTGGAATGGATGAATGAGGCGGGATGGTACGTGCATGATATGGAATATCAGGAAACAATCCTGCAGGGTGTCCAGTCTTTTACGCTGGCAGGGCTTGAGATGGCGCATGGTCGCGAAAACTGCTGGTACCGCACGCAGAAGACGTTCATGGATGCACAGGAAACGGAAAAAGAAGTACCAGAATGGCGCTGGGAGAATGCCAGCGGGGACGATCATCCGACTATCCGGGCGGTTCTGTGCGATCCGGACTACTGGATGATGAAGCAGCCATTTGAAGTGGAGATCATCGTCTCGGATGGGACAAACAGCCGGACGGCAGCTGTGATCCAGGCGGGGCAGAAGGAATATGAACCGATGGAAGTACAGCTTGATCTGACAGGGCTTCAGGGAGAGATAAAATTGGAACTGGTAAGTACAGCTGAGACAAAACGGGCTGTTGTGATCAATCCGGAATGGTCCGCCAAAACGGTGGAAGAGTGAAAACGGGAGGAGAAAAATGGACAAGATAGCGGTATTAATTCCGTGTTATAATGAAGGCCAGACGATTGCCAAGGTGGTCAAGGACTACCGCGAGGCATTGCCGGAGGCAACGATCTATGTATATGACAATAATTCATCGGATCACACGGATGAGATTGCCAGGGAGGCAGGCGCGGTTGTGCGCTATGAATACCAGCAGGGCAAGGGAAATGTCATCCGCAGCATGTTCCGCGACATTGACGCGGAGTGCTATGTCATGACGGACGGCGATGACACCTACCCGGCGGAGGACGCGAGAAAGCTGGCAGACCAGATTTTACAGGGAAAAGCGGATATGGTCATCGGCGACCGCCTTTCTTCGACGTATTTTACCGAAAATAAGCGTCCGTTCCACAATACGGGAAATCGTCTGGTGCGTGGGCTTATCAACCTGATTTTCAAGAGTAATATCAAGGATATCATGACAGGCGCGCGTGCATTTAACTATGAATTTGTCAAGAGCTTCCCGATTCTTTCGACCGGATTTGAGATTGAGACGGAGATGAGCATCCATGCGCTGGACAAGAACTTTAAGCTGGTGGAGATCCCGGTTGGATACCGTGACCGCCCGGAGGGAAGTGTGTCAAAGTTAAATACATTTTCGGATGGATTTAAGGTGCTACGCACGATCGCGAGACTCTTCCGGGATTACAAGCCATTTGCGTTCTTTGGATGGCTGGGACTCATTTGTTTTGCGATTGCAACGGCATTTTTCGCGCCGGTGCTTGGCGGCTATCTGGCAACCGGCATGGTGCCGAAGTTCCCGACCCTGATCGCGTGTTCCGGGCTTTATGTGATTTCGTTCCTGCTGTGGATCAGCGGTGTGATTCTGGAGGTTATCACGAAGAAACACCGTCAGTTATTTGAACTTTACTTGAACCAGCTGAGCATTTTAAAGAGGAGAGACGGATGAAACGCCGTGTATTTTTAGGGCTTCCGGTTATTTTGGGGATTTTATTTTATATCTGGTATATATTTCATGCCTCAGACAATGTGGCGTATTCGGATTATATCCGGCTGATCAATTCATATCTGCCGGATGTGACAAATCCGGCGAAATTCTTTGTACCGGATATCCTGACGCGCGTTCCGATCACGTATCTGGGGCGCATTATCAATGTGAAACTATTTGGCTATAATACGTATTTTGACATGATTCTGGGTGTTTTGAGTCTGGGTGCGGGCGCGGCGGTGCTGGCGCTCTACGCAGAGCGGAACCGCTCGGTCGGCTATCTTTCCTTCCTGTTGATTCAGTTTGTATATTTCAGCCTGAATAAATGGGAAATGATGACGAACGGGACCGGCTGGGTCTGCACTCTGTCGATCTCCGGATTTTTATTCCATTTTGCAGTCCTCGACCATGCAGCGGCGACCCGGTGCCGGAATATGTCTGACCGGGTGCTTCTGGCAATTCTGCCGATCCTGCTGGTCGTGCTGGTGGCAGGACCGTACAGCGGCGGCTATGCGGTGATTCTGGTGCTGGCATACGGCGCACTGTGGCTGGCGGATCGGCGCGGGGGTGCTGAAACAAGCAGCCGCTCCTGGAGCCGAAAGTGCCGGAGAACCTGGTGCATCGGGGCATTGACAACGGTTCTTGCGATGGTATTATATCTTTGGAGCAGTTCACAGGCAGTTTACGTACACCGTGGAGCAGTGACTGATGTTTCAATCGCTCAGGAATTTGTCGCCCAGCCGCTCTTTTTCCTGCGGTTTCTGCTGAAAGCGGTGGCATCGTCGGTGATCGGCGTGGCGCAGATTCAGGAGCTGGAGGCAGGAAGCCCCTGGTTTGTCCGGCTGCATCTGGTGTATCTGCTGGGGCTGGCAGTGTTTGTTTCGTATCTGCTGGCACTGTATCTGAATGTGCGGTTTCAGCTTTATAAAAAGACTATTTTTCCGCTTCTGCTGGTTCTCAGCGGCGGCTGTAACCATCTGCTGGTGCTGGCGGCGCGGTGGATTTTCCTGAAGGACGAGTACGGGATGTCCTCGCGGTACGAGATACAGTATCAGATGGGAATTGTAGGAATTCTGCTTACGTTTGCACTCGTCTGGAGTATGTGCCGGGAAAAGGCGCAGGAAACAGAGGCAGATAAGGCGAAAACACGCGCACCGGAGAAACGGGCAGTACGCACACCTTTAAAGGTCTGTATGCTGGCATTTACCGTGTTGACGGTCTTTGGAAATGCATGGACAACCCGGGCAGAAATCCGGACAGCGCCGTACCGGAAAGCATATTTACAGGTATCAAGGGAGCTGGGACTGAATTACCGGACGGCGAGCGATGAGGATCTGGAAACCTACCTGCATAACGACCCGGATGCAGTGCGGGATGCGATGAGAATTTTGGAAGAAAACCATTTGAACATATTTCGATAAAAACGATGGACGGAAGGAGAAGTGCAATGAAAGTTGTAATATTAGCGGGTGGATTCGGCACACGAATCAGCGAGGAAAGCCATTTAAAACCAAAGCCAATGATCGAGATCGGAGAACAGCCGATTCTCTGGCATATCATGAAGCACTATTCCCAGTATGGATTCAATGATTTTGTGATCTGTCTGGGCTACAAACAGTATGTAGTAAAAGAGTATTTTGCCGATTATTTCCTGCATACGTCGGATGTGACCTTCGATCTGGCGAAGAACGAGATGCAGGTGCATAACAACTATTCCGAGCCGTGGCGCGTGACGCTGGTCGATACCGGACTGCACACGATGACGGGCGGTCGTATCAAACGTATCCGCGATTACATTGGGGATGAGACGTTCATGCTGACCTACGGCGACGGCGTTTCCAACGTGGATCTGGACGCGCTGGTGGCATTCCACAAGCAGCATGGCAAGATCGCGACCCTGACCGGCGTCAACATCGGACAGCGTTTCGGTGTCATGGATGTTGACAGCGACGGACACATCCGCGAGTTCCGTGAGAAGAACGATGATGACGGCAAGATCGTCAACGGCGGCTTCATGGTACTCGAACCGGGCGTCTTTGACTATATCGAGGGCGATGATACCGTCTTTGAGAAAGCGCCGTTGGAGCAGCTTGCCAAGGACGGACAGCTGATGGTATACCGCCACGACGGTTTCTGGAAATGTATGGATACCCAGCGTGACAAGATGCAGCTGGAACAGATGTGGCAGGAAGGCAATGCACCCTGGAAGCTGTGGAAATAATATGTTACTGTACACGCATACGTGCCCAGTAACGGAATTTGCCGTGGCTTCGCATTTAAATACGGCAAATTCCTGCTGCCACCACGTTTTCTTACGGCACTTTCGGTTCCAAAAGTGCCTACCCGTGAACAGTAACAATAATATACTGTAAGGGAAAATTCAAGGAATAGACACAAATCCTGTAAGAAAGTATGATATAATGAGCGCAGAAGGAAAGAATGCGGCTGCGAAGCAGACATATTCTTTTCTTGCGCCATTAACGAACGAACACGAAATAATTAAAAAGAGGAAAACCATGGAACTTCTTGATTTTTATAAAGGAAAACGGGTCCTTGTGACCGGTGACACAGGCTTTAAGGGAAGCTGGCTGGTCCGCATTCTCCATCTGGCGGGGGCGGAGGTGACCGGCTATGCGCTGAAAGCGCCGACCGAGCCGTCGATGTTTGAGATCCTGCATCTGGGGGAGACGATTCACCATGTGGATGGGGATGTGCGCGATTTTGTCCATTTAAAACAGGTGTTTGATGAGACGAAGCCAGAGATTGTACTCCATCTGGCAGCGCAGCCGATCGTGCGCGAGTCGTACCGGGATCCGGTCGGCACGTATGCGGCGAATGTCATGGGTACGGTTCATGTGCTGGAATGCGCCAGACAGTGTGAATCCGTCCGCTCTCTCGTCAATGTGACGACGGACAAGGTTTATGAAAATAAGGAATGGGAGTACGGTTACCGCGAAAATGACTCGCTGGACGGCTACGATCCGTATTCCAATAGCAAATCCTGTTCGGAGCTGGTGACACACAGCTATAAGCAGTCGTTCTTCACGGACGGCCGCTGCGCCGTCTCAACCTGTCGTGCTGGCAATGTGATCGGCGGCGGTGATTTTGCGGCGGACCGGATCGTGCCGGACTGCGTGCGCGCAGCGGAAAAGAAAGAGCCGATCATCGTGCGGAATCCGCATTCGACGCGCCCGTTCCAGCATGTGTTAGAGCCGCTGTTTTTGTATCTGACGGTGGCAAAGGCGCAGTGGGAAAATGCGGAGCTGGCGGGCTGCTATAACGTCGGACCGGATGACTGTGACTGCGTCAATACAGGACGTCTGGCGGATCTGTTCTGTGAAACATGGGGCGGCGGGATGCATTGGATCAACCGCTATGATGGAGGTCCGCATGAGGCGAATTTTCTGAAACTGGATTGTTCCAAAGTGAAAAAGGTATTTGGCTGGAAGCCGCACTTCCATGTAGAAGAGGCGATGGCTGCGACGGTGGAATGGTCGAAGAAGTGGCTTGCCGGAGCGGATATGCGCGAGGTGACGGATGAGCAGATCCGGGCGTATGCGGCTCGGTTTGAAGAAAAATAGATAGATGCAGGCGGCTGCACGAAAGGTGTGTCTGGCAGCAGGCAGAGCTGATACGGCTGCGGTAGAGAACGGTAGCAAAAGCAGGAGGAGAAACATGTCAGAAGAAAAAGTAACCTTGTCGGACGGAAAAGAGGCTGCGCGTCAGCAGATTCTCGATCTGGTGGCAGAGTATTGTGATAAATATCATAATCAGAAAAAAGAATTTACCGAGGGACAGCGGATTCCGTATGCGTCTCGCGTTTACGATAACCATGAGATGGTCAATCTGGTAGACAGTGCGCTGGAGTTCTGGCTGACCTCCGGACGTTACACCGATCAGTTTGAGGCGGGGCTTGCGAACTACCTGGGCGTCAAATACTGTTCCCTTGTAAACTCCGGTTCCTCCGCGAACCTGATCGCATTTATGGCGCTGACTTCCCCATTGCTGGGAGAGCGCCGGGTGTGCCGCGGCGATGAGATTATCACGGTTGCGGCAGGTTTCCCGACGACGGTAACCCCGGCGATCCAGTATGGCGCAGTTCCAGTGTTTGTGGATGTGACGATTCCACAATACAACATCGACGCCGATAAGCTGGAGGCGGCGCTTTCAGAGAAGACGAAAGCGGTTATGATCGCCCATACACTGGGAAATCCGTTTGATTTACAGAAGGTAAAAGAATTCTGTGACCGTCATAACCTGTGGTTGGTGGAGGACAACTGTGATGCCCTCGGAAGCCGCTATGAGCTGAACGGCGAGTGGCATTTTACCGGTACGATCGGAGATATCGGAACGTCCAGCTTTTATCCGCCGCACCACATGACGATGGGCGAGGGCGGTGCCGTGTACACGGACAATCCGCTTTTAAACAAGATTATCCGTTCCTTCCGCGACTGGGGACGCGACTGTGTCTGCCCGTCCGGCTGCGATAACCTATGCGGTCACCGATTTGACCGCCAGTATGGTGAGCTGCCGCTTGGCTACGACCATAAATATGTATACTCCCATTTTGGATATAATTTAAAGGCGACCGATCTACAGGCGTCGATCGGCTGCGCGCAACTTGAAAAGTTTCCATCCTTCGTGGAGCGCAGAAAACACAATTTCGCCCGTCTGAAAGCGGGACTTGCCGGAACCGAGGACGCATATATCCTGCCGGTTGCCTGTGAGCATTCCGATCCGAGCTGGTTTGGTTTCCTTCTGACCTGCCAAGAGGGCGTGGATCGGAACAAGGTAGTCAAATATGTCGAGGAAAAGGGCGTGCAGACGCGTATGCTCTTTGCCGGAAACCTGATCAAGCATCCGTGCTTTGATGAGATGCGGAAAGAAAACTGCGGCTACCGCGTAGCCGGAACTCTGGAAAATACCGACCGTATCATGCGCGATACCTTTTGGGTTGGCGTTTATCCGGGCATGACAGATGAAATGATTGATTATATGGCAAAGACACTTCGTGAGGCATGCCGTCAGTAGGGACGGGGACCGCGGCAATTCACAGGCGGGGAGATACTCTGCCTGTAAGAAAATGCCTGTGAAAATGAGCAGCTGTGACAGAGAATGAGCAGTTGCAGGAGAAAATGAGGGGACAACCATCATGAATGAGGAAAAATCAGAGAGCCGCAGGGCGGTCAAACTGCCGCCGTATCCGGGGCTTGAGAAGGTTCACCGGGCGAATCTGCGCCTTTTGAAGGAGATAGACCGGATCTGCCGGAAATACAAGATTTCCTATATGCTGGATTCTGGGACACTTTTGGGCGCAGTGCGTCATGAGGGATTTATCCCGTGGGATGATGATGTCGATCTGGCATTTACACGTGCCAATTATGAGATGTTTTTGAAGGTAGCGCCGCGGGAGCTGCCGGAGGGAATGTCCTTGCTGCGCCCGGAGGAGATCCGGGGTGGCAAGGTGTTTTATGATTTTACAACGCGCGTCATCTATGACAACAGCCGCGTCCATGAGGACAATGAGCAGATGCAGTTTTATGAGGGAAAATTAAACCATCTCTGGGTGGATCTGTTCGTCCTTGACCGCCTGCCGGATAGTAAGGTGGGCGCGTGGAGCGCAAAATTTCTTCAGAAGATTATTTATGGAATGGCGATCGCACACCGTGATCAGATTGATTTCAGCAAATACAGCCTGATGGATAAGCTGCGGGTTGGTGTGCTGGCAGGTGTGGGACACCTTGTCCCGATGCCGGTTTTATTTAAGCTGCAGAGACTTGCAGCGGCGAAGGATCGCAAAAAGAAAACGAAACACTGGTATTACAGCAATTACCAGCCGGATTATCTCTATGTAACGCTGGAGGGCGCATGGTGCGAGCACGCGGTGGATCTGCCGTTTGAGGACACAAAGCTGATGGTGCCGGTGGGCTATGAGCATGTGCTGGAGTGGATTTACGGCGACTATATGACGCTGCCGCCGGTGGAAAAACGGGTTCCGGCACATTCTTCGATAGCGATCGAAATTTTGGATGACCCGGATGCTTAATTGAAAGATGAAATATGAGTAAGAAAGATAAGAAAAAACGGACAGACAGCATGGAAGATAAGAAGAAAAATGAAACCAGACAGTCGACCATGCAGAACAGGATGGAAAATATGAACGGACAGAAACCAAAGACGATCTCGATCGTGATTTCTGTTTACAACGAGGAAAAGGCGCTGCATGAGTTCTATCGGGAGGCAACTCCGGTTTTTGAGGCGCTGCCGTGGAATTACGAACTGATTTTTGTCAACGACGGAAGTGCGGACGCCTCGGGGCAGATTCTGGCAGAACTGGCAGCAGCGGATCCGCGGGTACGTGTGATCAACTTTTCCCGCAACTTTGGCCATGAGGCGGCGATGCTTGCGGGGCTGGATCACAGCATCGGGGAGGGCATCGTGTGTATGGATGCCGATCTGCAGCATCCGCCGGAATGTGTGGCGCAGATAATCGAAAAATTCGAAGAGGGCTATGAGGTTATCAACATGGTCCGGACGAAAAATAAATCGGCTGGATTCATCAAAAACCTGACGTCTTCTGCTTTTTATAAATTTTTGAACAAGATTTCAGATGTGAAGCTGGAAAATAACGCATCCGATTTCTTTGCGCTGACTGCCAATGCGGCGCAGGTGTTAAAGACCAATTACCGGGAAAAAGTGCGTTTCCTGCGCGGCTATGTGCAGAATATCGGATTTAACCGGACGACCATCGAGTATGAGGCGAGAGCCAGGGTGGCGGGCGAGAGCAAGTACAGTATTCGGAAATTATTTAAATTTTCGATCAATACGATTCTCTGCTTTTCGGATCTGCCGCTAAAGCTCGGCATTTACTCGGGAATTATCGTGGGCTTTCTGGGGCTGCTCGTGATGCTGGAAACGATTTATGAGTGGGCGGTCAAAGGAACGCCCAATGGTTACGCGACGATCGTAGTGCTTTTATGCTTTATGTTCGCGATGCTGTTCGTGATTGTGGGAATTATCGGGGAGTATATCGCGATCCTGTTTACAGAATTGAAGGATCGTCCAATTTATATCGTTCATGATACAAAAGGATTTCCGGAAAAGGAAAGCTGACAGGAAGGAATCGTATGAAGAGATTAAGACGTTTACTGATAAGTTTGATGATCACGGCACTGATGGCTGCCGGAATGCCGATGACGGCATTTGCAAAGCCGGACTGGCCCTCGGATACGGGGATCGAGTCGGAGGCAGGCATTGTCATGGATGCGGACTCCGGGGCGGTTTTATTCGGGCAGAACATCCATGTGCAGAAGGCACCGGCAAGTATCACGAAAATATTGACGGCGCTCGTAGTCATTGAGAACAGCAGTCTGGATGATACGGTCACATTTTCCCACGATGCCGTTTACAACGTGGAAGATGGCAGCGGAAACAAGAACGCCATCGAGGAGGGCGACACGCTTTCGGTGCGCGATTGTCTCTACCTGCTGCTGATGCGTTCTTCCAACCAGGCGGCGAATGCGTTGGCGGAGCATGTGGGCGGAAGCCGCGACGGTTTTGTGAAGATGATGAACGAGAAGACGGCGGAGCTTGGCTGTGAGAACAGCCATTTTGCGAATCCGTCCGGTCTGAATGACGACACACAGCTCACTTCGGTGTATGATATGGCGCTGATCGCATCGGCGGCGTATAAAAATGACACGCTTTTAACGATCAGTAAGGATAAGAGCTACCGATTACCGGCGACGAAGAACAATCCGGACGGTGTGACCATCCAGCCGGAGCACAAGCTTCTTATCACGACTGACACAGAGAGTCCGAACTATTATCCATATGCGGTAGCCGGAAAGACCGGTTACACATCGATTGCCGGGCAGACGCTTGTTACCTATGCGATCAAGGATGACAGACGCCAGATTGCGGTCACGATGAAGAGTACGCAGGCGACCCATTATCAGGATACGATTGCATTGCTGGATTTCGGCTTTCTACGGTTTGAAAATGTAAATATTTCGGAAAATGAGACGGCATACACAAGCGGCGATCAGCCGGTGCAGATCGGAGACAATAGCTATCAGCCGTCCGATTTATCGATGGATACGTCGGCAGTCATCACGATCCCGAAGGATGCTTCGTTTGCGGATGCGGAGAAGACGGTGGTAACGGATCTGCCGGAGGATGCACCGCTGGGCGCGGTGGCACTGCTTTCTTACAAATACAACGACCGCAAGATCGGACAGGTGTATCTGATCAGCGCATCGGCGGCAGAAGCGGCAGCAAACGGGGAGACGGCTCCGGATGACGGAAATACGGCATCGGATCCGGCAGCATCCAATACAGGCGCGTCCGGAAAACCGAAGCAGGCGAAATCTTCGTTCCACCTGATCCTGCCGAAACTTCCGAAAGTATCGGTGAGAACGGTGCTGATTGTGGTCGTCAGTGTGCTTCTGGCAGCGGCGTGTGCGGCGCTTGTATGGTTGTTCTACCAGCGTCATCAGGAAGAAAAGAGACGCCAGGAGGAGCGGAGAAAACGGAGAAGACAGCGTCTGCAGGAGATCGGCTGTTCGCGGGAAGAGTTTGAAAAACTGCTTGAAAAGCGGATGGGCGCGTCCTACAGGGCGCCTGGCACAGCGGATGCAGATGAGAGCACAGAGCAGGCGGAGTCTGACATGGATGTGCGATCTGGTTCAGGACAGGTTCCGGCGGCAGATGCAGCCGCGTCCCGGCTGGCAGAGAGTGGAAAAGTAGGAACTGGTTCCACGGAAAAGAAGCCGCTGAAAGAAAAACCTGCACAGAAAGAGGCAGAGGATGCCAAAACACAGCAGGGTGTGCAGGAGGATGACACAGAGCTTACGGTTGAGGATTTGGATTGACAACCTGGATGCGCTAAATGGCGGTAAAATGGTCCAGATGGATTGTTTACGGGAAATTTTGGAAAGTATGAAGATTTTTTGAATTTTTCTAAAATGACTACAAAAACAAAAGGCGATATTATATAATAGCCATGCGGTTCGGGCTGGTTCCGGCTGTGAATGAGTGAATGAAGGGATAGAAGAACACGATGAAAAAACTTCTGATAATGATGGTTGCGTGTATGGCGCTGCTCAGCGGATGCACGGAGAGTACGATTGTAAAACCGACTTCTGAGACGGTAGTCGGAGATCCGAATTTTGAGACCCAGGAAAATGTTGAGATCGACTGGACACAGGTCAGCACGGACGCGGAAGACATGTTTAAGGATACAAGTACCTACGAGTACGGCCGCGATTTCCATTTCTATATGGAGCCGAACAAGAAACAGATCATGCTGATCTGGGTAGTGGCAGATGATCTGCCGGATGATCAGATAGGAACCTATGCGGAAGATTTAATCAAGGGATTCAACGACATTGTCCACACCCAGGACTTCTCGATTGAGATGTCCGGTGAAGATTCCTACGGCGGACTGTGGAAACAGTATGCACTGTCCTACAGCATCGTTCCGGAGAGCGACCAGGATAACGAGGACGCATGGTTTATCAGTGGTTCCTATGAGGCTGGCGCAGATTTCAAACTTCCGGATACCAAAGAGCTGATTTCCAAGGTGAAAGAGAAAGAAGCAGCAGGCGAGTACGATACGACTGAGGCGGAGGAAGAGACAGAGAACGCAGAATAAGAGGTTGTCTGCACAGACACGGGATATTTTCTGTGTATAATTAAGAGAAAAGTGATCAAAAAAGCTGTCATATGAGAAACAGATGAGTGTTCTTCATATGACAGCTTTTATTTACCAGGAACCGAAGTACGTGTTTTCACTCAACAGGTAGTCCGCTGTGATAAGACTCATTCCCCAGTTCAGCCAGAAGCGGCGATAAATCCTGTTTATCTAACGGCATGTTGTCTGTGACGGCGCTGTTTAAAAGCGCATAGACACGGCTGCATTTGTCCAATGTTTCATGGAAGAGATCAACAAACGATGCGGTTGAGACGCGGGTCGGATCCCACGGGTTGCCCCATGCTTCGTGGTTTAGGTTACAGCTGCTCCGGTAGTCGGTTACGGAGTCCGTTACCATTTTCGCGGAAGCAACTGGGTGGTTGACGAAGATGGATTCGACCTGTGCAATGCCGAATTTTTTCTTGCCGTTCTTGTCCGAGAGTGTCCGGCAGCCGAAGCGCAGCGCCCAGATGGAGCGGTGCACCATCGCCGGAGTAACCTGGAAGTTGTTGCGGTAGGTGATCGGATAATAGGTTTCGTTGATGCAGGAAGCCAGGAAATGGGAAATAAACTGGATTTCCTGTCCATTTAGACAGATCGTGGCGGTCTGGTTAAATTCAGACGGCTTCTTTTTTTTATATTTCCAGAGCAGGATCGCGTCGAGCTCATTTTCCAGATGTGCGTGCATCCCGTGATGCATGGAGGTCGGGGCATCCACCGGATAGCCGATGCGCCCGTACACGTAAGGATGACAGATCGAATCGGCAATGTAATGGTTCATAAATCCGGCCAGATAGGAGATGGCTTCCTCCTGCTGCTGGCGCGAGCGGATAGTTCCAATACGGCGCAGACAGCACTCAAAAAAGGCGTTTACCTTGTGTTCGTGCATATAGGAACCGACGTTGCGGTAATCGCGGTGGCGCAGGATCGGGATATTATAGAAAAACATATCCGGTCCCTGCAGACCGAGCTGGTAGAGCCAGCGGTATTTGGCGATCGTGTGTTTTAAGGGTGTGAACGGCATATCGTTGTATGCTTTCATGCCGAATATATAGTGCGTGGTAAAACCTGGCATATTGTTTTCATCCTTTCCAGAAGGACAGAGATTTGGAAATTTGTCCGCCTGTCCGATATGCTTATTGTAGCACTGCCGGTCTGGTTTGTCATGGGGTTTGCGGATGTTTACAGAAAGTGTAAGAAAAGGTGGATGGAAAGAGAGTTCTCGTAAGGCAATATCACGGCTTGGAGAATAAAATATCATAGTAAATCATAAGATTGGTTTGATAGAGTGAAAATAGATATAGAAAGGTGCTCGGATGGAAGCGCTCAGAATCGTACAGAAAATGGTGTGGGGACCGTGGCTTCTGGGACTGTTTCTGGCGGTTGGAGTCCTCTGCATGGTGCGTCTGCGGGGATTTCCGATCCGTCATATCAGAGTCTGGTGGGGAGAGACGGTTGGGAGCGGCGGGAAAGGACAGCTTTTGACGACCTGCACCGCGCTGGCGGCGACGGTCGGAACGGGAAATATCACGGGCGTGGCAGCCGCGTTGGCGATCGGTGGTCCGGGTGCTGTGTTCTGGATGTGGGCGGCGGCATTTCTGGGGATGGCGCTGGCATATACGGAGGTTTATCTGGGAATTTTGTATGGGGGCGGACCTTATGCCTATCTGGAAAATGGGGTTGGAAGCTGTTTCGCTGGAAAATGCTATGCCCTGTTTTGCGTGCTGGCGTCGCTTGGTATGGGATGTATGGTACAGGCGGGGGCGCTGGCGGATAGTCTGCGCTATGCAGCGTCCCTGCCGCCGCTTGGAACCGGTATCATACTGGCAGTTTTGACTGCCGTGGTGCTCTTTGGCGGGGCAAAACGCATCGGATGGACGGCTTCGGTGCTGGTACCGGTATCGGCGGGGCTGTATCTGCTGGCAGGTGGAATCGCCGTGTTCAGCTTTTATGATCAGATACCGGAAGTATTGGGGAACATTGTGGGCGGGGCATTTGGACTGGCAGATAATGCAGGACAGACGGCTGGAAGCAGTATTTTGAATTTTTCAGGAATTTCGGGCGGGATGACCGGGTACGGAATGGCAGCGGCGATCCGGAGCGGGGTATCGCGCGGTGTGTTTTCCAATGAGGCGGGCCTGGGGAGTCTGGCGGTGCTACATGGGATGAGTGAGGGAAAGGGGAGGCTAAGACAGAGGCAGGAAGCGCAGAAACAGGGAATGTGGGCGATTTTCGAGGTGTTTTTCGATACAATCATAGGGTGCAGTCTGACCGCTTTTTTACTGCTCTGTGTATTTCCACACAATCTGACCGAGAAGATCGATTCCCTGGGCGGCAGCGGCGCGGTGGCGGCGGCTCTGGCAGCCCGTTTTGGAAATGCAGGCGGCATAGTGACGGCGGCGTGTATGGTGCTGTTTGCCTTTGCCACGATCCTTGCCTGGTTTTACATCGGCGATCAGGCACTTGGATGGCTGATGCGGGGTGTCCCACAGAAGCGTGCCGACAAAATATGTATTTTGTATCACGGAGGTTATCTTGCCTCAGTCTTTCTCGGCTGCGTCAACCGGATGGAAGCCGTCTGGGCGGTATCTGATATTTTCAATGGGCTGATGGCGGTGCCAAATCTTGCAGCGCTGGTGCTGCTTGGCAGGAAGGTACGAAGACCGGAACGGTGAGAGAGTTGAGAAATTCAGATACAACAAAAGACCTCTCCAGCAGTGAGAGGTCTTTTGGTATTGAAAAAGGGAGGAGAGCTGATATAAACTCAGCTCGGTATTATGAAAAAAATTTGTAAGCATTGCTTGTTGCTATGGTTATAGTATAGGGAAAAATCGTGAAGAAACCATGTTAATTGTGTAAAAGGTTTTTTAATGAAGTGTGAACGAAATATGAACGCGGAACATGGATTCTATGATTACGATAAATATATCTTATGTTCGGAGGATCGAAAATGGCAGCCTGGGCAGGAAGCGCAGATATTTTGCGTGCTTCGTCTGTCAAGACTGCCATAAAAAATACGGGTATAAAGTGTGTCAACAATCCTTATTCCGCTTTTTTAACTGATAAAACGGTTCCGCTGAATGCATCCACTTCACTGACGGTTCCCGTATACGTTACGGTAACTTTATCCCCATCTTTTACATCAGAAAGCCCGTCCGGTTTCTGATCCTGCTCGAAGCTGAATTCATAATCGGTTCCGTCGGCGGTGATCGTAAACATAAAGTCTTTGATGTCGCTGATCGTACCAGTCATTGTGGACTGTTTTGCATCGGCAGTTCCTTCGGATGGAAGAACGGCGTCTTTGGCGTCTTCTTTTAAATCATCCATCGGGCTGCTTTCGTCCATGCCATTCGAGCTGGACTCGGAGGAGGCGGACTGGGACGATTCATTAGCAGTCGGTTCATTCACGTTTTTGGAAGAGCAGGCGGTTGCGAGCGAGAGGATCGCAGCCGCGCCCAGGATAGCAAAATATGTTTTTTTCATAGTACATTACCAACCTTTCTTTTGACTTAGTTTGCTCACAGATGTATGATGCAGGACAGATGATGATTCCTGAGCGCAACATTCATCTTTTCGCATAGAATGTCCATTTCGACATTGTGCTATACATCTTAAGCCATAAATGTGAACGAATTGTGAGGAGAAACTTACGAAATGTAAAGAAAATGGACAAATATGGAACGAAAAACAGTCGATTTTCGAACGTTCTTATGGTATAATGTGACCACTTAATGAGGTATTTTTTAAAATTCAGGAGGAAACATACATGAAAAATCCAGTTGTTACCATTGAGATGGAAAATGGTGATATCATGAAGGCAGAGCTCTACCCAGAGATTGCGCCGAACACAGTCAACAACTTTATCAGCCTGATCAAGAAGGGCTTTTATGATGGTCTGATCTTCCACCGTGTCATCAAGGGCTTTATGATTCAGGGCGGATGCCCGAATGGAAACGGTATGGGCGGTCCAGGGTATACCATCAAGGGTGAGTTCAGCCAGAATGGGTTTACGAACAATTTCAAGCACACCAAGGGCGTTCTCTCTATGGCGCGTGCGATGGACCCGAACTCCGCAGGTTCCCAGTTCTTCATCATGCATGAGACTTCCCCGCATCTGGATGGTCAGTATGCATCCTTCGGGAAGGTAGTTGAAGGTCTGGATATCGTGGACAAGATTGCCGGTGTCCGCACCGACTGGGGCGATCGTCCGCTGAAGGAGCAGAAGATCAAAAAGATGACCGTTGACACCTTTGGCGAGGAGTACCCGGAGCCGGAAAAAGGAAAAGAAAGATAATCTATGACAATCGAACGAGAAGTAACCATTGCGGGACAGACATACCCGGTGATTCTCTCCGATGAAAACGAAGCTCTTCAGGCTGCGAAAGCAGCCGGGAGAGCTATTGTTGGCTTATGGAGGGAAAATGAGGAAAAACAGCCGACCGACTATTCATTTTGCCTTTACCTTATTACAGACCCTGAAGACGCCGATGAAACATTCCTGGAACGCGTCGTCCGCCGCCATCTGGCTCTCCCGTGGTTCATCGCGGAAACCGACCGCCTCATCATTCGTGAATTTTCCCAGGACGATCCGTTGGAACCGGCATCCGCTGAGGATGCCGACGGAACTTTTTCTGATTGGAACAAACGCGAGGAATACCGGAAACACCAGTACCGCTTTGCCGAGTGCGGTTTGTGGGCGCTGGAACGCCGCGCGGATGGTGTGCTGGTTGGAAAGGCGGGGCTGACGGACGGAGAGCTGGGATATCATATTTATGAACCGTTCCGCCGTCAGGGCTATGCGCTGGAAGCCTGCCGGGCGATTGTGAAATACGGGTTTGAAACGTTGGAGCTGGATAAGATCCGGCTTCGCACGAAGCGTTCCAACACGGCTTCACGGATATTGGCGGAAAAAATGGGATTCATTCAGGTACCTTCATCTTGCAAGGATTCTATTGTATTTTGTATGCAAAAAGGATATAATAGCTTGTATACAAAATAATGAAAAAATACAATCTAGTGTGATTACACTAAGGGAACGATGGGAGGAATGACCGATGATCAGGCATCTGGAGCTGAAAGCATATGGAAAGATCAATCTCGGTCTGGATGTAGTCCGCCGGAGAGAAGACGGCTACCACGAAGTGCGGATGATCATGCAGACGGTGCGCGTGTACGACGCGATCGAACTGAACCGGACGGAGGAAGAGGGAATCCGTCTTTCAACGAACCTTTATTATCTGCCGGACAATGAAAATAACTTAGGTTACCGCGCGGCGAAACTTCTGATGGATGAGTTTGGAATCCGAGACGGTGTGGAGATCAAGATGAAGAAATTTATCCCGGTGGCAGCCGGGATGGCAGGCGGCAGCAGCGATGCGGCCGCAATCCTGTTTGGTGTCAACAAGATGTTCGGACTGGGGCTTTCGAAACAGGAGCTGATGGAGCGCGGCGTCCGTCTGGGGGCGGATGTGCCGTACTGTATCATGCGGGGAACGGCTCTTTCGGAGGGAATCGGGGAGATCCTGACACCGCTTCCGCCGATGCCGCAGTGCCGCGTGCTGATTGCCAAACCGGCGGTCAGCGTTTCAACGAAGCATGTGTACGAGAGCTTAAACCTGCCGTCTCTGGGTGCAGAGGCGCATCCGGATATTGATGCGATGCGGGCGGCGATCGAGAAAAAAGACCTCTCCGGCGTCGTTTCACAGCTTGGAAACGTGCTGGAAACGGTGACGATCCCGGAAAATCCGGTGATTCAGACACTCAAAGATAAGATGATGGAGATGGGCGCGGACGGCTCTCTGATGAGCGGAAGCGGTCCAACCGTATTTGGCTTGTTTACGAACCAGACGGCGGCGCAGGCGGCGTATGAGGAACTCCGCTATGGCAGCAGCCAGGATCTGGCGAAACAGGTATACCTGACTAGTTTTTACAACAGGAAGGGGCACGCAGATGGGGAACAATTTTGAGGTTAAAATGAATGAATATCTCCCACTCAGGGATGTGGTATTCAACACACTCCGCCAGGCAATCTTAAAGGGAGAGCTGGCACCGGGCGAGCGCCTGATGGAGATTCAGCTGGCACAGAAGCTGGGCGTCAGCCGCACCCCGATCCGTGAGGCGATCCGCAAGCTGGAGCTGGAAGGACTCGTTCTGATGATTCCGCGGCGCGGCGCGGAGGTGGCGCGGATTTCGGAAAAAAGCCTGAAAGATGTGCTGGAAGTGCGCCGTTCGCTGGAGGAACTGGCGATTGAGCTGGCGTGCCAGCGCATGACGGAAGAAGATATGCAGGCATTGGAAGAAGCACAGAAAGCATTTAAAGCGGCGATTGATCAGGGCGATGCGATGAAGATCGCGGAGACGGACGAGGCATATCATGACGTGATCTACCATTCGACCCGCAACAAGCGTCTGGTGCAGATTTTGAACAACCTGCGTGAGCAGATGTACCGGTTCCGTCTGGAATACATCAAGGACGAGGATAAACGGCAGATTCTGCAGTTAGAGCATGAAAAAATATTGGCGGCACTGCGTCTGCGCCATATGGCGGAGGCAAAGGCGGTAGCCAGGGGGCACATAGATAACCAGGAAATTACGGTACTTAAGAATTTAAAGGAGCGGAAGGAAGTATGACATTTAAAGAATTGTACCTGTCCGGTCAGATTCCATTTGAGGAAATCGATCGCTACATTTCCCGCTGGAATCGGTCGGATGATGAGCGGACACTGGCAAAATATCTCGGTCTCAACGCCGATGAGGAGGATGTCTGGATCGATGACAGCGACGAGGCGCTGAAAGAGATGCTGGATAAAAGAGAAAGGGTAGCCGGTACGCCGGTTACCCTTGGAAAGACGGATATTATCATCAATAAAAATGGATTTGGCGCGCTGCCAATCCAGCGTATTTCTTTTGATGATGCAAAGGTACTGCTTCGCAAGGCGTATGACGCGGGCGTCCGTTTCTTTGATACGGCACGCTTCTATACGGATAGCGAGGAGAAGATCGGTTATGCATTGAGCGATGTGCGCGAGCATATCTATATTGCGACCAAGACAGCGGCAACGACGGCGGAAGGCTTCTGGAAGGATCTAGAGACGAGTTTACATAACTTAAAAACAGACTACGTGGACATTTACCAGTTCCACAATCCGGCAGTCTGTCCGAAGCCGGGAGACGGAAGCGGTCTTTATGAGGCGATGCTCGAAGCAAAAGAGCAGGGGAAAATCCGTTTCATCGGCATCACGAACCACCGCATGAGCATTGCGGAGGAGGCGATCGAGTCGGGGCTTTACGATACCTTGCAGTTCCCATTTAATTATCTTTCCACCGAGCGGGAGATCGCGTTGGCGAAGGCCTGTGCGGAGCACAAAATGGGATTTATCGCAATGAAGGGTCTGTCGGGCGGTCTGCTGACCAATTCGGCTGCGATCTATGCCTATATGGCACAGTTTGAGAATGTACTGCCGATCTGGGGTGTACAGAAGGAAAGCGAGCTGGACGAATTTTTAAGCTACATCGGCAATCCACCGGAACTGACGGACGAGCTGAAAGCTGTTATTGAAAAAGACCAGAAAGAGCTGGCAGGTGAATTCTGCCGGGGCTGCGGCTACTGTATGCCGTGTCCGGCAGGAATCGAGATCAACAACTGTGCGCGTATGTCCCTGCTTCTGCGCCGTTCTCCGTCAGCGAGATACCTCTCCCCGGAGGGACAGGCGAAGATGAAGAAGATAGAGGACTGCCTGCATTGCGGACACTGCAAGTCGATGTGCCCGTATGGTCTGGATACGCCGAAGCTTTTGGAGGAGAATTATAAGGATTATAAAGAGGTTCTTGCAGGGAAGAGACTGTAAAGAGAGGATAAATGCAAGAGGCATTTTTCCGTTACTGGGCACGTATGCGTGAACAGTAACTAGAAATGTGGTGAAATAGACCAGGGAGGCGGAAACAATGGATATAAATCAGAAACAGAAAGAACGTCTGGAGCAGCAGTTTGCATTTATCCGGGAGATAGATAAGGAGAAATTTATCGGTCGCCAGACGTATCTGACAGACGGCGAGCGGAAGGAAAATGACGCGGAGCACGCATGGCATATGGCGATCATGACGGTGCTTCTGGCGGAGTATTCCAATGAGCCGATCGATGTGCTGAAAACGGTTACCATGCTTCTGATTCACGATCTGGTCGAGATCGACGCCGGCGACACATATGCCTATGATGAGGAGGCGAAGAAAACCCAGCGGGAGAGAGAATTAAAGGGTGCAGAGCGCATTTTCGGAATGCTGCCGCCGGATCAGGGCGAAAAACTGCGCGCTCTCTGGGATGAATTTGAAGCCGGGGAGACGCCGGAAGCACGGTTTGCGCATACGATGGACAACATCCAGCCGACGATGCTCAATGATGCTTCCAAGGGAAAGGCGTGGGCGACGCGCGGCGTGCACCTGAGCCAGATTCTTGGAAGAAATAAGAATACCGCCAAGGGCTCGGAGACGCTGTGGAACTATTCCTATGAGAATTTCATCACTCCGAGCCTCCGGGAAGGAAAGATAAAAAACGACACGTTACCCGAAGAGTAATCGAATTGTCGGAGGAAGCATGAGCTTTATCCGGCAGACTGCTGTCAGCGGAAACGGCGTGCGTGGCTGTTATTTTTGAGTTCGAAGAAGATTCTGTCGGTTCGGTGGTTATTTTGGAAGCTGAAGCTGTTCCAGAACATTCCGAGTGATTGGAGCAAGTCATCGGGTCAGCTTTAGAGGAAATCAGAGCAGTATCTTTCTTGTTTACATCAAAAATGATATGCTTCTTTTGCGACAGCCAGTTCATATCGTTATCAAAAATCAGAGCGTCAGAGACGGAATCGGCGCTCTGATTTTTTGAGTTTTCTTCCGGCATGACACCTCCGGACAGGGCGGGCGGCGGATAGAGAACACCCCACCAGTTGTCGATCACATGAGTCTGCAGGATCGGCGGGGCGATCGCGTACGCCAGGACTTCCGGCTGAATCTGGTTTCTGGTAAAACTAAGAAGAGGCAGGCAGAAAAGCAGAAATAAGAGCATGGAACATAAGGCGAGATGCGGGAGTGTTCCACCGTATAGATGGGAAGGTTTACAGGAACCGGTGGAAAAATGGCGGCATTTATTGGTGACAGGTGGATGAATCCTGGATGTGGGTGACGGACAATTTTCAGGATGGAACGAAATCATTTGATTTATCATAATGGCTCTCCTTTTACTGAACGAAATGTTACTGTTCACAGGTAGGCACTTTTGGAACCGAAAGTGCCGTAAGAAAACGTGGTGGCAGCAGGAATTTGCCGTATTTAAATGCGAAGCCACGGCAAATTCCGTTACTGGGCACGTATGCGTGAACAGTAACAACGAAATCGAATCTTCTTGTCGCAAGTATTGACAGTTATGGTATAATTTAAACTATATTTTGGAATAGCATTCCGGCGCGTGGTGAAGCAGAAGCTTCCCACACCCGGCAGAAAGGCGGATATTATGAAAAAGAGTGTACTTGTGGTATTTGGCGGACAGTCTTCGGAACATATTGTTTCATGTATGTCGGCAATCAATGTCATTAAAAATATAGATACAGAGCGCTATGATGTAACCCTGATCGGCATTACCGAAGAGGGAAAATGGCTGCTGGTTGACTCGGTCGAGCAGATCGAGGATGAGAGTTGGAGAAAGAACACGACGACCGCGATCCTTTCCCCGGATGCAACGGAGAAATCCGTGATCGTCCTGAAAGATGGTAAGGCGGAAATGATCCGCATTGATGTGGTATTCCCGGTTCTGCATGGACTCTGGGGAGAGGACGGCACCATTCAGGGCATCTTTGAGCTGGCAAAAATCCCGTATGTCGGATGCGGTGTGCTGGCGTCCAGCGTTTCGATGGATAAAGTGTATACAAAACAGATTGTTGACCACACAGGCGTGCGCCAGGCGGCATATGAGCTGGTCATCCGCAAAGAACTTGAAAAGATGGATGAGGTTGTGGCACGCATCGAGAACCGGTTCTCATATCCGGTATTTATCAAGCCGTCCAATGCAGGTTCTTCCAGAGGTGTCAGCAAGGCGTCGGATCGCGAAGAGCTGATTGCAGGCTTAAAGGAGGCGGCGCACCATGACCGCAAGATTCTGGTTGAGGAGACGATCGTCGGCCGTGAGATCGAATGTGCGGTCTTTGGAAATGGCACAGAACCGGTCATCGCTTCCGGTGTTGGCGAGATTCTGGCAGCAGCCGATTTCTATGATTTTGATGCGAAATATTACAACGCAGAGTCCAGAACCGTGGTAAATCCAGAGCTTCCGGGCGATGCGACCGAGCGTGTGCGTCAGGCGGCGAGACGTATTTTCAAGGCGGTAGATGGCTATGGTCTGTCGCGCGTCGATTTCTTTGTGACGAAGGACGGCGAGGTTATCTTCAATGAGATCAATACCATGCCGGGCTTTACCGCGATCAGTATGTACCCGATGCTCTTTGAGGCGGCCGGAATCCCGAAGCCGGAGATGGTGACAAAGCTGATTGAACACGGACTGAAACGCTACGAAGCCTAGAAATAAATAAAAATGTTTCAGAATCCTGAAACAGTGTGAATGAATCTGCTTTTGGACGTTATATGATTCGATATACACAGATGTTCGGGAAAGAATGGAGACATGACCATAAGAATTTTACCGAAAGGAAGGTAAACATGGATAGAAATGCCCCGATCGGAGTTTTTGATTCAGGCATCGGCGGTCTGACGGTAGCCCGTGAGATCATGCGTCAGATGCCGCAGGAGCGCATCGTATACTTTGGAGATACGGCGCGCGTTCCATATGGAAGCAAATCGCAGGAGACGGTGCTGCGCTATTCCCGCCAGATCATCCGTTTTCTGAAAACACAGGGAGTCAAGGCGATCGTGATTGCCTGCAACACGGCCTCGGCGTGTGCACTGGAGACGGTCAAACAGGAATTGGATATCCCGATCATCGGGGTTATCTACGCGGGCGCGCGCACGGCCGCCGAGGCAACCCATAATGGAAAGATTGGCGTGATTGGAACCGAGGCGACCATCCGGAGCGGTATTTATACCAGAGAAATGCAGAAGCTGCGCCCGGATATTGAGGTCATTGGAAAACCGTGTCCGCTCTTTGTGCCGCTGGTGGAGGAAGGACTCTTCCATGATTCGGTAACAGACGAGATTGCCTCCCGGTATCTTTCTTCGCTGAAAGAAAAATACATTGATACGCTGGTTATGGGATGTACGCATTATCCGCTGCTGCGTTCGACGCTGCACCGGCTGATGGGTGACGAGGTGACTTTGGTAAATCCGGCATATGAGACGGCAGTTGAACTTAAAACTCTGCTGCGGGACATGGATCTGACACGCAGTTCGGAGGATCTGGAACGTTTTTCGGAGGAAAACAGCCGCCGCGCTGCTGCCGGGGAGCCGATTCTTGACCAGTATCAGTTCTTTGTCAGCGACCGGGCGGAGAATTTCACGCGTTTTGCCAAGGCGATTCTGCCAAAAGAGGTAAAAGACACGAAAAAGATTAACATTGAGGAGTATTAAAATATGACGAAAGATGTGCTTGTATCCGTGCGCGGTGCCCATATTGCGGACGGGGAGACGAATAACCTGGAGGTTATCATGGCAGGCAGCTATTATTTCAAAAATGGCAAGCATTATATCATCTATGATGAGATACTGGAGGGCGAGGAAGGAAGCATCCGCAATACCATCAAAGCCAATGCGGACAGCGTCGATATGATCAAGGGAGGCGATGCGCGGGCGCATATGATTTTTCAGGAGAACCGTCCGAATGTCAGCTGTTATGTGACTCCATACGGTCAGATGATCGTGGGTGTCACGACCGACCGCATCAAGATCAATGAAGGTCCGGATCATCTGAAAATCCAGATTGATTATACGCTGGAACTCAACTATGAGCAGACCAGCCAGAGCCATATTGAAATTGATGTGAAATCGAAGGCGACGGCGAAATTGAACCTGAAAGAGCAGTAAATATAAAAGAATATAGAAACAAAGAAATAAAATCGATGAATCAAAAATCCCGGAAACGTGCAATCAGTTACATTTCCGGGATTTTAAGATCCATTATTTATTTTTCTTGGACTTGGAAGCTTCTTTCTTTGCTGCCTCTTCTGTATTTTTCTTGAAACGGTCAAAGAATTTTTTCTTCTTCGGCAGCGGCGGGATACCTCCGCGCACGCTCTTGATCTCTGTGATATAAAGACCGCTGATGACAACCTTTGCCTCGGTGCGGAGCGGTAACTGAAGGAATACCTTCTCATCCGCGATCATGGTCACAACCTTCGGTCCGATCTTAGCCTTTACGATCGGGAGCTTCGCCCACTTCATATACCATGGAGTCTGGTCAATAACCATCTTCGGGAGACCGGAATCTCCGATTTTCAGTTTCTTTTTGTCAATCGCCAGAATCGAAACTGTCTGTTTCGAAGCGTCGATCATAGTCTGCTGCTCTGCCTGACGTTTCTGCATCCGGGAACCCAGAATATACAGTACGACAAGAAGGATAGCCAGAATGACGATAATAACTAGCAGTACATTCCAAAATGACATATATATATACCTCCGTTGTAGATAGCGGCGGGACGCAAATCCAATCCCATTTCGCAGAAATAACGAAAATAGCCGCGCAATTACTATGTATTATAGCATTGGAGAGGGGAAATGGCAAGAAAAATAGACGGGTAACTATGGCTTATTCCAAATCCATCAAAAAACCACTTGACACCCATCAAATCCCATGCTAAGATGGAGAATGCACTATTGTGGAAAACTGTGTTTTCCGGGTATTCGTATGCCCAAATGACAGTGCAGCTCCGTCGGCATGAAACAAGGCTGGTTCGGAGATGGAAAAATGCAAACCATAGAGATAGAAAGAAAACAGGGGTGAAACATCGAATGGAGAAAAGCAGGATGCGTCCGGTAAAAACCGGTAAAGGTGTAAGGATGACCTTCTCAAGACAAAAAGAAGTTCTGGAAATGCCGAATTTGATTGAGATTCAGAAAAACTCGTATCAGTGGTTCCTGGATGAGGGACTGAAAGAAGTGTTTGCTGATATCTCCCCGATCACGGATTTCGCAGGTCACTTGAGTCTGGAATTTGTGGATTTTACACTGTGTAAAAACGATATCAAATATACGATCGAAGAGTGCAAAGAGCGCGATGCGACCTATGCAGCTCCTCTGAAGGTAAAGGTAAGACTTTGCAATAAAGATAAAGATGAGATCAATGAACATGAGATTTTCATGGGTGATCTTCCACTTATGACCGACACCGGCTCCTTCGTTATCAACGGAGCGGAGCGAGTTATCGTCAGCCAGCTTGTTCGTTCCCCTGGTATTTATTATGGAATCGCGCACGATAAGATCGGTACAGAGTTATACAGCTGCACCGTTATCCCGAACCGGGGTGCCTGGCTGGAGTATGAGACAGATTCCAACGACATTTTCTACGTGCGTGTAGACCGGACCAGAAAAGTTCCTGTTACTGTTCTGATCCGTGCTCTTGGTTACGGTACTAACGCCGAGATCATTGACCTGTTCGGCGATGAGCTGAAACTGGAGAAGAGCTTCGAGAAGGATCCGTCCAACAACTACCAGGATGGTCTTCTGGAATTATATAAGAAGATTCGTCCGGGTGAGCCGCTTTCCGTAGACAGCGCAGAGAGCCTGTTAAACAGCATGTTCTTCGATCCGCGCCGCTACGATCTGGCAAAGGTGGGTCGTTATAAATTCAATAAAAAGCTTCACTTTAAGAACCGTATCGTAGGTCACGTTCTGGCTGAGGATGTGGTTGATACAACTACCGGAGAGATTCTGGCGGAGCAGGGAACAAAGGTCACCAAGGAACTTGCTACTGACATCCAGAACGCAGGCGTTCCGTTTGTATGGATTCAGGGTGAGAAGAAGAATCACAAGGTTCTTTCTAACATGATGGTAGATCTGGGCGCTTATGTGAATTTCGATCCGGAAGAAGTAGGCGTCACAGAGTTAGTATTCTATCCGGTTCTCCAGGGTATTCTGGAAGAAAATGCCGGCGCTTCTGATGAGGAGTTAAAAGAGATTATCCGCAGAGATATCCATGACCTGATTCCGAAGCACATTACGAAGGAAGATATCATCGCTTCCATCAACTACAACATGCATCTGGAAGGTGGCATCGGCAATCCAGATGATATCGATCATCTGGGCAACCGTCGTATCCGTGCGGTCGGCGAGCTGCTTCAGAACCAGTACCGTATCGGTCTGTCCCGTATGGAGCGTGTGGTACGTGAGCGTATGACAACACAGGACATGGAAGGTGTTTCTGCCCAGTCCCTGATCAATATCAAGCCGGTTACAGCAGCAGTCAAGGAGTTCTTCGGAAGTTCCCAGCTGTCCCAGTTCATGGATCAGAACAACCCGCTGTCCGAGCTGACCCATAAGAGACGTCTTTCCGCCCTGGGTCCTGGCGGTCTGTCAAGGGACCGTGCCGGATTCGAGGTACGAGATGTACACTACACACACTATGGCCGTATGTGCCCGATCGAGACACCTGAGGGACCGAACATCGGTCTGATCAACTCCCTGGCATCTTACGCACGTGTCAATGAGTACGGTTTCATCGAAGCTCCGTACCGTGTAGTAGATAAAACCGATCCGTCCAACCCGGTTGTTACGGATGAGGTTGTATACCTGACAGCAGACGAGGAAGATAACTTCGTTGTTGCACAGGCAAACGAGCAGTTAGACGAAGAAGGACACTTCGTCCACAATAACGTATCTGGTCGTTTCCGTGAGGAGACCTCCGAGTTCCAGAAGAAGAAAATCGACCTGATGGACGTATCCCCGAAGATGGTATTCTCCGTAGCTACTTCCATGATTCCGTTCCTGCAGAACGACGATGCGAACCGTGCTCTGATGGGATCGAACATGCAGCGTCAGGCGGTACCGCTTCTGACCACCGAGAGAGCCGTTGTCGATACCGGTATTTCCGCGAAGGCAGCTGTTGACTCCGGTGTGTGTGTCGTTGCAAAGAATGCCGGTGTGGTTGAGCGCTCCGCTTCCAACGAGATCATCATCAAGAGAGATTCCGATGGAAACCGCGATGTATACCATCTGACAAAATTCAAGAGAAGTAACCAGTCCAACTGCTACAATCAGAAACCGATTGTATACAAGAATGACCATGTCGAAGCTGGCGAGGTTATCGCAGATGGTCCGTCCACCTGCAACGGTGAGATCGGTCTGGGCAAAAACCCGCTGATCGGCTTCATGACCTGGGAAGGCTACAACTACGAGGATGCCGTTCTTCTGTCTGAGCGTCTGGTTCAGGAGGATGTATATACCTCCGTCCATATCGAGGAATACGAGGCAGAAGCACGTGATACCAAGCTGGGACCGGAAGAGATCACAAGAGATGTTCCGGGTGTCGGCGAGGATGCACTGAAAGATCTGGACGAGCGCGGTATCATCCGCATCGGTGCAGAGGTTCGTGCCGGTGATATCCTGGTAGGTAAGGTTACTCCGAAGGGAGAGACCGAGCTGACCGCAGAAGAGCGCCTGTTACGTGCGATCTTCGGTGAGAAGGCAAGAGAGGTTCGTGATACCTCCCTGAAAGTACCGCATGGTGCATACGGTATCATCATTGATGCGAAGGTATTTACAAGAGAGAACGGCGACGAGCTGGCTCCGGGTGTAAATAAGACCGTTCGTATCTACATTGCACAGAAGAGAAAGATTTCCGTCGGCGATAAGATGGCTGGTCGTCATGGTAACAAGGGTGTCGTTTCCCGTGTGCTTCCGGTTGAGGATATGCCGTTCCTTCCGAATGGCCGTCCGCTCGACATCGTACTGAACCCACTGGGCGTACCGTCCCGTATGAATATCGGACAGGTCCTGGAGATTCATTTAAGCCTTGCTGCCAAAGCACTTGGTTTTGATGTATCCACCCCGATTTTCGACGGTGCAGACGAGAAAGATATTCAGAACACTCTGGAGATGGCAAATGACTATGTCAACACCTCCTGGGAAGAGTTCGAAGCAAAATATAAAGATATTGTAGATCCGGAAGTTATGGAGTATCTGGGTACCCATCTGGAGCACAGAAAACTCTGGAAGGGCGTTCCGATCGGACGCGATGGTAAAGTCCGCCTGAGAGATGGACGTACCGGCGAATACTTCGACAGCCCGGTTACAATCGGACACATGCATTACCTGAAACTGCATCATCTGGTTGATGATAAGATTCATGCACGCTCCACAGGTCCTTACTCCCTCGTTACACAGCAGCCGCTGGGTGGTAAAGCTCAGTTCGGTGGCCAGCGTTTCGGAGAGATGGAGGTTTGGGCACTGGAGGCGTATGGCGCATCCTATACGCTGCAGGAGATCCTGACCGTGAAGTCCGATGATGTGGTAGGTCGTGTGAAGACATACGAGGCAATCATCAAGGGCGAGAATATTCCGGAGCCGGGTATTCCGGAGTCCTTCAAGGTACTCTTAAAAGAGCTTCAGTCCCTGGGTCTGGATGTCAGAGTTCTGGCAGAAGACGGTTCCGAGATCGAGCTCAAGGAGAACATCGACGAAGGCGATACCGATCTTCGTTCCGTCATCGAGGGTGACAGCAAGCGTTACTCTCAGAATGAGTCCTTCGGCAACTACGGTTACCAGGAGCAGGAATTTAAAGATGGTGAGCTGACCGATGTAGAGCATGATGAGTATACAGCAGAGGCAGACGGCTATACAGACGATGACTATGCAGACGTTTCCGATGATAATGGATCTGACGACGAAGAATAATCGATAGGAGGGAGTACCGCTCATGCCAGAGACAAATGAAACATATCAACCATTGACATTTGACGCAATCAAGATCGGTTTGGCATCCCCTGAAAAGATTCTGGAGTGGTCTCACGGCGAGGTTAAAAAGCCGGAGACCATCAACTACAGAACATTAAAGCCGGAGAAAGACGGCCTGTTCTGTGAGAGAATCTTTGGACCGAGCAAGGACTGGGAGTGCCACTGTGGTAAATATAAAAAAATCAGATATAAAGGTGTTATCTGTGACCGCTGCGGCGTTGAGGTTACAAAAGCCAGCGTCCGCCGTGAGCGCATGGGTCATATCGAGCTTGCAGCTCCGGTTTCCCACATCTGGTATTTCAAGGGAATTCCGAGCCGCATGGGTCTGATTCTGGACATTTCTCCGAGAACTCTGGAGAAGGTTCTGTACTTCGCTTCCTATATCGTGCTGGATCCGGGACAGACCGGACTGCAGATGAAGCAGGTTCTGTCTGAGAAGGAGTACCGTGACGAGATCGAAAAATACGGTTACGGTTCTTTCCGTGTCGGCATGGGTGCCGAGGCGATTCAGGAGCTTTTAAAGGCGATCGACCTGGAGAAGGATTCTGAGGATCTGAGAAACCAGTTACAGGATGCAACCGGACAGAAGCGTGCCCGTATCATCAAGCGTCTGGAAGTCGTAGAGGCATTCAGAAATTCCGGCAACAAACCGGAGTGGATGATCATGACCGTTGTCCCGGTTATCCCGCCGGATATCCGTCCGATGGTACAGCTGGATGGCGGACGTTTCGCAACTTCCGACTTAAACGACCTGTACCGCCGTATTATCAACCGTAACAACCGTCTGGCAAGACTTCTGGAGCTCGGCGCACCGGATATCATCGTGCGCAACGAGAAACGTATGCTTCAGGAGGCAGTTGACGCCCTGATCGACAATGGCCGCCGCGGTCGTCCGGTTACCGGTCCTGGCAACCGTGCCCTCAAGTCCCTTTCCGATATGTTAAAGGGTAAACAGGGACGTTTCCGTCAGAACCTGCTGGGTAAACGAGTTGACTATTCCGGACGTTCTGTTATCGTCGTAGGACCGGAGTTAAAGATTTACCAGTGCGGTCTGCCGAAAGAGATGGCGATCGAGCTGTTTAAACCGTTCGTTATGAAAGAGCTGGTTTCCAACGGAACCGCTCATAACATTAAAAATGCAAAGAAGATGGTAGAGCGCCTTCAGCCGGAGGTTTGGGACGTTCTCGAGGATGTAATCAAAGAGCATCCGGTTATGTTAAACCGTGCTCCTACACTGCATCGTCTGGGTATTCAGGCATTCGAGCCGATTCTGGTAGAAGGTAAGGCAATCAAGCTGCATCCGCTTGTTTGTACCGCATTCAACGCCGATTTCGATGGCGACCAGATGGCGGTACATCTTCCGCTTTCCGTGGAGGCACAGGCAGAGTGCCGTTTCCTGCTGCTTTCTCCGAATAACCTGTTAAAACCGTCCGATGGTGGTCCGGTAGCCGTTCCTTCTCAGGATATGGTACTTGGTATTTACTATCTGACCCAGGAACGTCCGGGCGCCAAGGGCGAGGGCATGGCATTCAAGAGCATCAACGAGGCGATTCTTGCATACGAGAACAAGGTTGTTACCCTGCATTCCCGTGTCAAAGTAAGAGTAACCCGCACGATGCCGGATGGCACAACGAAGACTGGTATCATCGAGTCTACCGTTGGACGTTTCATCTTCAACGAGATCATCCCGCAGGATCTGGGCTTCGTAGACCGTTCCCAGAAAGAGAACGAGCTGAAACTGGAAGTTGACTTCCACGTAGGCAAGAAGCAGTTAAAGCAGATTCTGGAGAAGGTTATCAATGTCCATGGTGCAACCCAGACAGCGATCACCCTGGATGATATTAAGGCGATTGGCTACAAGTTCTCTACACGTGCAGCCATGACCGTATCGATTTCCGATATGACCGTACCGGCAAGCAAGCCGAAGCTGATTGCTGACGCGCAGGCAACGGTTGACCATATCGCAAAGAACTTCCGCCGTGGTCTTATCACAGAGGAAGAGCGTTACAAAGAAGTTATCGAGACCTGGAAGGCAACCGATGATCAGCTGACTCACGACCTGCTGACAGGACTTGACAAATATAACAACATCTTCATGATGGCTGACTCCGGTGCGCGAGGATCGGATAAGCAGATTAAACAGCTTGCTGGTATGCGAGGACTGATGGCAGATACGACCGGTCATACGATTGAACTTCCTATCAAGTCCAACTTCCGTGAGGGTCTGGACGTACTGGAGTACTTCATCTCCGCACACGGAGCTCGAAAAGGTATGTCCGATACGGCTCTGCGTACTGCCGACTCTGGTTACCTGACCAGACGTCTGGTAGACGTATCCCAGGATCTGATCGTCCGCGAGGAGGACTGCTGCTGGGATAAGCCGGAGATTCCGTATATGGAGATCAAGGCATTCATGGATGGTCAGGAGACCATCGAGACATTGCAGGAGCGTATCACAGGACGTTTCATCGCTGAGACAATCACAGACCCGGATACAGGTGAAGTGGTGATTGAGAAGAATCATATGTGTACGCCGAAGCGTGCAGCGGCTGTTATGGCAGCATTGAAGAAACAGGGCAGAGATTCCATCAAGATCCGTACCGTCCTGACCTGTAAATCCCATATCGGTGTGTGTGCGAAGTGCTACGGTGCCAACATGGCAACCGGTCAGCCGGTCCAGGTCGGTGAGGCAGTCGGCATCATCGCGGCACAGTCTATCGGTGAGCCTGGTACACAGCTGACCATGCGTACGTTCCACTCGGGCGGCGTTGCCGGTGGCGATATCACACAGGGTCTTCCGCGTGTCGAGGAGCTTTTCGAGGCACGTAAGCCGAAGGGACTTGCTATCATCGCTGAGTTCGGCGGTGTGGCAACCATCAAAGATACCAAGAAGAAACGTGAGATCATTATCACGGATAATGAGACGGGCAATTCCAAGACATACCTGATTCCTTACGGCTCCCGTATCAAGATTCAGGACGGCGCGGTTCTGGAGGCTGGTGACGAGCTGACCGAAGGTAGCGTGAACCCGCACGATATTCTGAAGATCAAGGGCGTTCGCGCCGTACAGGATTACATGATCCAGGAAGTACAGCGTGTATACCGCTTACAGGGTGTAGAAATCAACGATAAGCATATCGAGATGATCGTACACCAGATGTTAAAGAAGATTAAGATTGAGGAAAGTGGAGATTCCGACGTACTGCCGGGCGTATCCATGGATGTACTCGATTTCAACGAGATGAACGAGGCGCTGGAAGCCGAGGGCAAAGAGCCGGCGATCGGACGTCAGGTTATGCTGGGTATCACCAAGGCATCTCTGGCAACCGACTCCTTCTTATCCGCTGCATCCTTCCAGGAGACAACCAAGGTTCTGACCGAGGCTGCCATCAACGGAAAGGTAGATAAGCTGATTGGTCTGAAGGAGAACGTTCTGATTGGTAAGCTGATTCCGGCTGGTACCGGTATGAAGCGTTACCGCTCCATCAAGCTGAACACAGATGTTGAGGAAGAGGATGATATCGATCTGGCAGAGGACGACTTCAACGAGCCGGCTGAACTGGACGAGGCAGACAAGATTGTACTCAACGAGGATGAGCTGAGTGAAGAATAATTAAAAATGAAAAACGGAATCGTTTTTTGGAGATCGCCGCAGAGATGCGGCGGTCTTTTTTTGTGCCAATGATGCGCACTCGCGCGAAGCTGTAGGTTGTCGCAAGCGACCGCGCGAGACGCCCGAATGTGCCAAGGCACATTCGTTCCTGCCATATCATAGACAGAAAACCGTAAGAAATAGAAGCGCGGGATTGGTTGAATCGAAGGGGAAAATCCGTTATACTTATAAAGGAAATGTTTAAAATCCAAAGTAATGTGATTAAATTGTATAAATTTAAAGAACAAATTTAACGATTTTAGACTTTCAAAACAGAAACAATTATTTTAAAAATAGAGACATTGGAAGGAGATTATATAGATGAAGAGACACAATTGGCTCAAAAAACACACACTGGGACTGGCGGCGGCTCTGCTGATGACAGCCGGTATGTCGCAGATCGCGCTGGCAGGTGACTCGGTGTATGTCAATACGTCTTCCCTGCGCTACCGGACATCGGCGCAGATCAAGGACAATAATATCGCGGGCAATCTGTCCTACGGTCAGAAGCTGGAGCGCGTGGGAACCAGCGGGCAGTGGACGATGATTCTTTTGAATGGAAAGAAGTATTACGTTTCATCCGCCTATGTGACAAGCAAAAAACCGGCATCTGCAGGTGCTGTCCAGACAACCAGCCAGACAGCAGCGGGAGCGCAGACATCCGGCGGCACGGCGATCGCACTTTCTTCTAATTATAAATACGCAAATTATTCAAAGATCAACAGCGGAACTGCGACCCTGTACCGCTCGACTGCTTCCAACAAGAAAAATAAAGTGGTCTGTGTCAATGCCGGACATGGAACAAACGGTGGCGGAAGCGTCAAGACCCAGTGTCATCCGGATGGAAGTGCGAAAGTAACCGGCGGCACAACCGGAGCCGGTGCTACCTCAGCAGTGGCAGTTTCCAGCGGTATGACCTTTGCAGATGGAACAGCAGAGAGCAAGGTAACACTTGCTATGGCAAAGGTGCTTAAGACAAAACTTCTGAATGCAGGCTATGATGTACTGATGATCCGTGAATCAGATGATGTACAGCTGGATAATATAGCTCGTACGGTCATTGCGAATAACAACGCGGACTGTCATATAGCCTTGCACTGGGATTCAACCAGCAGCAACAAGGGTGCCTTTTTCATGAGCGTTCCAAGCAATGCAACCTACCGTGCGATGGAGCCGGTTGCCTCTCATTGGAAGCAGCACAACCAACTGGGCGAGTCGCTGATCAGCGGCTTAAAGAGCGCGGGTGTGAAGATTTATTCTAAAGGCAGCATGGAGATGGATTTGACCCAGACTTCCTATTCAACGATTCCGAGTGTGGATATTGAGCTGGGAGATAAGGCGTCCGATCATTCGGGTGCGACGCTTGAGACTCTGGCGAACGGACTGCTGGCTGGCGTGAATATATTCTTCGGACAGTAAAAACTGAAAGGAGGAAAGCGTATGGGATTGGTGGCGTTTATTATGGCATATGCATTATTTGCGTTTATCTTTTATATTCTGCAGGTAATTGCATACTGGAAGATCTTTACAAAAGCCGGGGAAGAAGGATGGAAATCCATCATTCCGATTTACAATGGCTATGTACAGTACCGGCTGACCTGGGATGTGCAGTATTTCTGGGTGGCACTCGGACTGGCGGTCGGCGGAGGTATTTTAAATTCCTTCGGCGGAATCGTGGGAGTTATCGGTTCGCTTGCGCTTCTGGGAACAGCACTCATGAATGTGGTGGCACTCTATAAGCTGGCGTGTGCCTATGGTCACGGGATAGGATTTACGATTGGTTTATTTTTCCTGAATCCGCTTTTTATGCTGATTCTTGGTTTTGGTGATTCGGAGTACATGGGACCGCAGGAGTAGCGGAAATGAAGTTCCGGGATATTTAAGATATTTTCCAGAAAAAAAGAGTCAGATGAGACAATAGAGGGTTTTGCACTGTACCTGTCTACAGCGCAAAACCCTTGTTACTGCTCACAGGTAGGCACTTTTGGAACCGAAAGTGCCGTAAGAAAACGTGGTGGCAGCAGGAATTTGCCGTATTTAAATGCGAAGCCACGGCAAATTCCGTTACTGGGCACGTATGCGTGAACAGTAACAAACCCTTTATTTTACGGGAAAAATTTGCATTTTATACCTTGACAGTGCAACTCAAACTAGCTATAATAAGTAAGCGTGCAAAATTCAAGGAATTTCTGCGCGGAAATACAAGCTTAAAAAAGCAACCACAGACAATATCACAGGAGGTGAAAAGGATGCCTACATTTAACCAGTTAGTAAGAAAGGGAAGACAGACATCTGAAAAGAAATCAACAGCTCCGGCTCTGCAGAAGGGATACAACTCTTTACAGAAGAAAGCTATCAACGTTTCTGCACCGCAGAAGAGAGGCGTGTGTACAGCCGTTAAGACTGCAACACCTAAAAAGCCTAACTCTGCTCTTAGAAAAATCGCCAGAGTTCGTCTTTCCAACGGTATCGAAGTAACAAGCTACATCCCGGGTGAGGGACACAACTTACAGGAGCACAGCGTTGTTCTGATTCGTGGTGGTCGTGTAAAAGACTTACCAGGTACCAGATACCACATCATCAGAGGTACTCTTGATACTGCAGGCGTAGCCAACAGAAAACAGGCGCGTTCCAAATACGGCGCTAAGAGACCGAAAGACAAGAAATAATTTTAATTAGGTAGAAGTTCTATTAGATTTAGAATGAATGTGCCGGACTTTGATATTGATCCTGTAGGTTGCAGGGAATCATAGAACCGCGCACGAGACGCAGGTTGAACTTAGAGAGAACCTGCCGAGTAGGAAGAGAGGAAGCACCATGCTCAATGTCGCGCTGAAAGACGCGCTCGTTTCGCAGGTGCGCTTTCACACTAAGCTCGTGAGGAACCTCGCTAAGTGTTCAATGCGAGTACCTAAGATCTAATGAATGGCTCCCGCGGCTCCCCGCCGGAGCAGATATTAAGGAGGGAAGTAACGTGCCACGTAAAGGACATACTCAGAAAAGAGACGTATTAGCGGATCCGCTGTACAACAACAAGGTTGTTACTAAATTAATCAACAACATCATGCTGGACGGCAAAAAGGGCGTTGCTCAGAAGATCGTATACGGCGCGTTTGATCGTGTCGCTGCAGAATCCGGTAAGGAAGCTGTAGAGGTTTTCGAAGAGGCAATGAACAACATCATGCCGGTTCTGGAAGTTAAGGCAAAACGTATCGGTGGTGCTACCTATCAGGTACCGATCGAGGTTAAGCCGGAAAGAAGACAGGCTCTTGCACTTCGCTGGATCACTCTGTACTCCCGTAAGAGAGGCGAGAAGACTCAGGAAGAGAGACTGGCAAAAGAGATTCTGGATGCAGCTAACAACACTGGTGCATCTGTGAAGAAGAAAGAAGATATGCATAAGATGGCAGAGGCTAACAAGGCATTTGCTCATTACAGATTCTAATAGGAGGAAAAAGCTTTGGCTGGAAGAGAATATCCGTTAGAGAGAACCAGAAATATTGGTATTATGGCTCATATCGATGCTGGTAAGACTACCACTACTGAGCGTATTCTGTATTATACTGGTGTTAACTATAAGATCGGTGATACTCATGAAGGTACTGCTACCATGGACTGGATGGCTCAGGAGCAGGAGAGAGGTATCACAATCACTTCAGCGGCTACTACTTGCCACTGGACACTGCAGGAGAACTGCAAGCCGAAGGAAGGCGCTCTGGAGCACCGTATCAACATCATCGATACTCCAGGACACGTTGACTTCACAGTAGAGGTTGAGCGTTCTCTTCGTGTACTGGACGGCGCTGTAGGCGTGTTCTGTGCAAAGGGCGGTGTTGAGCCACAGTCTGAGAACGTATGGCGTCAGGCAGACACATACAATGTTCCCCGTATGGCATTTGTAAATAAGATGGATATCTTAGGAGCAGATTTCTACGGCTGCGTAGAGCAGATCAAAACAAGACTTGGCAAGAACGCTATCTGCTTACAGCTTCCTATTGGAAAAGAAGACAGCTTCAAGGGAATTATCGACCTGATGGAAATGAAGGCTTACATCTACAACGATGAGAAGGGCGAGGACATTTCCATTACAGATATCCCGGAGGATATGAAGGACGATGCAGAGCTTTACCGTACAGAGCTGGTAGAGAAGATCTGCGAGCTGGACGACGATTTAATGATGCAGTACCTGGAGGGTGAGGAGCCTTCCGTTGACGAGTTAAAGAAGGCCCTGAGAAAGGGAACCTGCGAGTGCCAGGCTATCCCGGTATGCTGCGGTACAGCATACAAGAACAAGGGTATTCAGAAGCTCCTTGACGCTGTTATCGAGTATATGCCGTCTCCGCTTGATATCCCGGCTATTAAAGGTACAGACCTTGAGGGCAACGAGATTGAGAGAGAGTCTTCCGACGACGAGCCATTCTCCGCTCTTGTATTCAAGATCATGACTGACCCGTTCGTAGGTAAGCTTGCTTACTTCCGTGTATATTCCGGTACATTAAATTCCGGTTCCTACGTTCTCAACGCCACAAAGGGCAAGAAAGAGCGTGTTGGCCGTATCCTTCAGATGCACGCCAACAAGAGACAGGAGCTTGACAAGGTTTACTCCGGCGATATCGCCGCAGCAATCGGATTCAAGTTCTCCGGAACAGGTGATACAATCTGTGACGAGCAGCATCCGGTAATCCTGGAGTCCATGGAGTTCCCGGAGCCGGTTATCGATATCGCTATCGAGCCGAAGACAAAGGCTGGACAGCAGAAGATGGGCGAGGCTTTAGCAAAGCTTGCTGAGGAGGATCCGACCTTCCGCGCTCACACAGATCATGAGACAGGACAGACAATTATTTCCGGTATGGGTGAGCTTCACCTGGAGATCATTGTAGACCGTCTGCTTCGTGAGTTCCACGTAGAGGCTAACGTAGGCGCTCCTCAGGTTGCTTACAAGGAGACCTTTACAAAGGCTGTTGATCAGGAGTACAAGTATGCTAAGCAGTCTGGTGGACGCGGACAGTACGGACACTGTAAAGTTAAGTTTGAGCCGATGGACGCTAACGCTGAGGAGCTGTTCAAGTTCGAGTCTGCCGTAGTCGGCGGTGCTATTCCGAAGGAGTACATCCCGGCAGTCGGCGAGGGTATCGAAGAGGCTTCCAAGGCTGGTATCCTTGGAGGATTCCCGGTACTTGGCGTTCACGCTACTGTATATGATGGTTCCTACCACGAGGTTGACTCCTCTGAGATGGCGTTCCACATTGCAGGTTCCATGTGTTTCAAGGAGGCTATGAAGAAGGCTAACCCAGTTCTTCTCGAGCCGATCATGAAGGTAGAGGTTACTATGCCTGAGGAGTATATGGGCGACGTTATCGGAGATATCAACTCCCGCCGCGGCCGTATCGAGGGTATGGAGGATGTCGGAGGCGGCAAGCTGATCAAGGCATTCGTTCCGCTTTCTGAGATGTTCGGATACTCTACAGACCTTCGTTCCAGAACACAGGGACGTGGAAACTACTCCATGTTCTTCGAGAAGTACGAGCAGGTACCGAAGAGCGTACAGGAGAAGATCCTTTCCGAGAAGGCTGGAAAGTAATTCAGGAAATCACGTTTCCAAGTGCTCCTTCCGGCAGGAAAAAACTGCCGGGGGAGTATAAAATAGGCTTGAAAAAGATATTCTGATAGAATATAATTGAAACAGCCTAACATATATCATATAGCCCTTTCCGGGCAAATTTAAGGAGGACGTTATAAAATGGCAAAAGCAAAGTTTGAAAGAAGCAAACCACATTGTAACATTGGTACCATCGGACACGTTGACCATGGTAAAACAACTACAACTGCTGCTATTACAAAAGTATTAGCTGCAAGAGTTGCAGGTAATGCACAGGTTGACTTTGAGAATATCGATAAAGCTCCAGAGGAGAGAGAGCGTGGAATTACTATTTCTACAGCTCACGTAGAGTACCAGACAGAGAAGAGACACTACGCTCACGTTGACTGCCCAGGACATGCTGACTACGTTAAGAACATGATCACTGGTGCTGCTCAGATGGATGGCGCTATCCTTGTAGTTGCTGCTACAGATGGTGTTATGGCTCAGACAAGAGAGCACATCCTTCTTTCCCGTCAGGTAGGCGTTCCTTACATCGTTGTATTCATGAACAAGTGCGACATGGTTGAGGACGAGGAGTTACTTGAGTTAGTAGAGATGGAGATCCGCGAGCTTCTTAACGAGTACGAGTTCCCGGGCGATGATACACCAATCATCCAGGGTTCTGCTCTTAAGGCTCTTGAGGATCCGAACGGCGAGTGGGGCGACAAGATCATGGAGCTTATGGATGCTGTTGACAGCTACATTCCGGATCCAGAGCGTGACACAGATAAGCCATTCCTTATGCCAGTTGAGGACGTATTCTCCATCACAGGCCGTGGTACAGTTGCTACAGGCCGTGTAGAGCGTGGTACACTTCACGTATCTGACGAGGTTGAGATCGTTGGTATTCACGAGGACGTTCGTAAGGTTGTTGTAACTGGTATCGAGATGTTCCGTAAGCTTCTTGATGAGGCTCAGGCTGGTGACAACATCGGTGCTCTGCTCCGTGGTGTTCAGAGAAACGAGATCCAGAGAGGACAGTGTCTTGTTAAGCCAGGTTCTGTAAAGTGCCATAACAAGTTCACAGCTCAGGTTTACGTTCTTACAAAGGACGAGGGTGGCCGTCATACACCATTCTTCAACAACTACCGTCCGCAGTTCTACTTCAGAACAACAGACGTTACAGGCGTTTGCGAGTTACCGGCTGGTACAGAGATGTGCATGCCTGGCGATAACGTAGAGATGACAGTTGAGCTGATCCATCCAGTAGCTATGGAGCAGGGACTTCGTTTCGCTATCCGTGAGGGCGGCCGTACAGTTGGTTCTGGTAGAGTAGTTTCTATCCTTGACTAATCAACAGGACGATTGAATCTTTGCACAATATGTGCTTATTAATAATATGATGCTTTCCTGCTCTGCATACGCGTTTTGTGTATGCAGGCCGGGGCAGTATCTTGCTCAGACAGTGTAAAAGGCGCTGCAAGGCTTTCGGGCTTTGCAGCGTTTTTTGATCAAAAGAGGGTGTATGCGAAGGCGTATGCCTTCTTTTTTTATTGCAGGAACATTTTTGGGAATCCCGGTCTTTGGATGGGATATTTGAAAAACTCTCCAGAGCCAGGCGCTTGGCAGACAGACTTGAATTGACGAAAAATTAAGAAAATAGTCGAAGATTTTTTGACTGCACTATGGTATGATAAATAAAAATTCTACAGATAGGAGGCCATATGAGAACAGTCAGTGAACAGGAAATCATCAGCCTGGCTCCCAATACGGGGGCTGTATCCAATGGAAGAAAAATCTCTTCCAGCCAGAGATTTGTGTCCAGAATGCGATCTGCAGATGATACCTTCTACATGGGGGAATGTAAGGGAAGCGGAAAATCGAATTACAGAGTGTCGGCCGACTTTGTGAAGGAGGGAGCGCCAGTCTTCCGGTGTAGCTGCCCAAGCCGGCAGTTTCCATGCAAGCACGCGGTTGCTCTGCTGTTTGAGATAGAGGCGGGGAAGGATTTTCCCATAGGAGAGATTCCGGAGGATATTCTGGAAAAGAGAGTGAAAAAGGAAGCCAGAGAGAGGAAGGCGGAGCAGGCCGCTGAAGAGAGGGAAGGAAAATCAGGGATTCAGGATTCCGGGGAAGAAGGTTCTGCCGGGACGGAGAAAAAGGGCGGCAAGTCTTCCAAAGCCAGATCAGGATCCAGGAGCGCCAGAACGAAAAAGCTGAAAAAGCAGCTGGAAGGGCTGGCCATGCTGGGACAGCTGACAGATTCTCTTCTTACAGCCGGACTGGCGTCCATGGGAAGCATTTCCCTTAAAGAGTACAGAGAGCTGTCTAAGCAGCTGGGAGATTACTATCTGCCCGGTCCCCAGGCGGGGCTGAACCGTCTGATTTTCCAGATGGAAAAGTATCAGAAGATCCAGGATGAGGCCTGCCGGAAGGAGGCTGTCCGCATTCTGATCCGTCTGCGGGCGCTGAGAAAGAAAGGGGAGGCTTATTTGACGGATCAGCTGGAACAGGATTCTGAGGAGACAGGAAGCTGGCTTTACGAGGAGCTGGGAGGAATCTGGCGTCTGGATCAGTTGGAGAAGCTGGGATTCAAAAAAGAGAACGCCTCTCTTTTGCAGCTGGCCTTTTCAGTCCGGTACGACGAGGCGGTGAAAGAGTATATTGACGAGGGCTTCTGGGCGGATATCGAGACAGGCGAGGTGTCGGTGACGAGAAATTACAGGCCGTTAAAGGCGCTTAAATACATTAAGCAGGAGGATTCCTGTTTTTCCCTTCTGAAGGTTCCGCTTCTTCTGTATTATCCGGGAGAGGGAAACAGGAGGATCCGCTGGGACACGGCTTCTTTTGCCGAACCGGAGGACAGAGACAGAAAAGCTCTGATGGAGAAGGTCCAGACAGATTTTACGGCGGCGGTGAAGCAGGCCAAGGGTCAGTTAAAAAATACGCTGTCCGACGATTTCTGCGCCATTCTTCTGGCCTTTTCAAGGATTGGCCGCATCCCGGAAGAGGGAAAGGAAGGCGCGTGGCGTTATGCGGCGGAAGACAGGGCTGGAAACAGAATTGAGCTGAGGGATCGAAAGGGAGAGGGCTGGGAGCCGTGCACAGCTGTGCTGGATGTGGTTTCTGATCCATCTCTTCTGCAAAATCAGGTTTTGTTTGGTTTTCTCTACTATGACGAGGACGACCGAAGCATCTGCCTCCATCCGAGAAGCATTGTGACAGAGAAAGAGATTGTGAGGCTTCTGTATTAGGAAAAAGGAGGGATGAATATGAATCTGACGGCTTTATATGAACTGAAGGAACAGCTGGAGACTGCCGCAGTCAGCGGGTGCGGGCTGATGAGGGAGGATTTCCGGCTGAAGAGGGCGATTGAGCAGATGAAACCATTAGCTGCCGCGGCCCCTGTATTTCAAAAGATTGAGCAGACGGCCAGGCTGGCAGTTTCCCCAGAGTGCGGGGATCCAACTGGAACGCTTTTAGATGCTCTGGCCCTGATTGACGCGGTGGCCTGCACCCAGGGAACCGTGGGAGTGTCCGGAGAACTGCAGCCCCTGGAAGGCGGGGAGGAAACGGACGGACTCCGCCTGTTAAGCAATATTTCCTACAGCCGTATGGCTCCTCTGGTGGAAGCTCTCACGGGAACGGGGGGCGGACGGTATGCCGTCATAGTGAAGGCCATGGAGGAGGAGCCGGAGCTGTTTTGTGACTGCCGCCTGGCAGGACTTCTGGTGGGCGCCCTGGGGGACAGCTACCGGGAGCTGGCCAGCCTGGCTTACAGGCAGCTGCTGAAAACAGGCCCCGGCGTTCTGCCTCTTTTAAAGAACGGCTTCGATGTGGCGGGAAAGAGGGAAATGTCTCTCCGGCTGGAACTGATTGGAAAGCTGGCAGGCAGAGCGGAAACGCTTCTGTACCGCCAGGCAGCTCTGGAAGGGGACAAGCAGATGAAAGAGACTGCCATTCCACTTCTCAGCCTGGATCAGGAAAACGTGCCGTTTCTTTTCGATATGATGAAAGCGGAGAAGGGGACTGTAAAAAACGCTGTGCTGAAAGCGCTGTCGTGTATGGATATGGAGGATGATTCTGAATACAGAAAGGCGCTGAAAAAGAAAAAGGCGAAGGAGCAGGCGGCTATTCTGGAGGAATCCAGTCATGACAGAGCTTCGGATCTGACGGCTGATTTAATCGAACAGGAGCTGGCTGCAGAGCAGAAACAGGAGAAAAAGCGGGATTCGGAGGAGCGGAACGCTCTCTGGAGAGCGGCGGGAGGCAAGCATTCCAGAAGGCTTTTAAATTTGATTCGGACGCTTTACCAGGAAAAGCCGGAGGAAATTCCAGAATGGTTTTTCTACGATTCTCTCTGCGACAACCCATGTCAAGAGCTTTATGAGTTTACAGAGGAAATGTTTGAAATTTGGGATAAAAGAGAGCCGGAAAAGAAGGAAAGGAGTTCAGGCCTTCTGGAGGCTGAGTGCGCGGCAAAGCTGATTACAAGGCCGGCGGCGGAGGTTTATGAGTGGTTTCAGTCCAGGCCAGAGGAGGATACGTCCGGCATTTTCCGGGCTCTTTTGGGCGTCAGGTATGCCAGCCAGAGCGGGCAGTACGTTTTCTCAGACTGGGGCCATGGAAAGGGGGAGGAGAAGAAAATGATCCCCCTGTTGGAGCCTCTGGACGGCAGATGGTACGACTGGCTTCTCACCAAGACGACCAGAAGCAGAATCAGGAGAGCCAATATTAAGCTCCGCGCGAGAACGGCCTATGACAGAACGGCCTGGGACTGGAAGGGATGGACAAAGCTTGATACTCTTTTGGCCTCTCTGTACTGCCCGGAGCGGGAGGGCCTGGCTGAGAGATACCGGGAATATTTCGGAAGCCTTCTGCAGGACGGAGTGGGAATCGAGCGTTTCCATATTGATATATTGAGCCGCTGCGGCTATTCAGACTGGGATATGGCGGTGGACCGGATCTTAAAAAATAATAAGGATCGGTATCTCTGGGGCGTGCGGATGCTCCTTGACCAGATTCCTCTGGAAGGAAGAGCGCTGGCGGAGTGTATGAAAAAATCTCTTTCCCGCGGAACGGCCACAGGCCAGGATCGGCTTCTCGTATGGGCGGATCAGCTGATGTGCGGCGCGTCCGTGATGGAATTGATATAGCCGCAGAAAAAGAAAAGAGAGAAGATCAGAAGGCAGGAAAAAGGCAGGAAAAAAGAGGGAAAGGCGGAAACAGGATGGGAAAGAAAAACGATGTGCAGAGACTTCCGGCGGAGGCTCTGTTTCAGAAGGAGATAGATGCGTTAATCCAGGCAGAACAGGATCCGGTGCCAACCGGGTGGAATATGTCGCCCCGATCGGTGCTGACCTACATATGCGGAGGAAAGGCGGGGGACATGGATATTTCCCCAAAATATATCGGAAACAGAAGGCTGGTGGAGATTGCCATTTCGACTCTGGTGACAGACCGGGCGCTGCTTCTGATCGGGGAGCCGGGAACGGCGAAGTCGTGGCTGTCAGAGCATCTGACTGCCGCCATTAATGGGGATTCCACCAAGGTGGTGCAGGGAACGGCGGGAACGACGGAGGAGCAGATCCGCTATTCCTGGAATTACGCCATGCTGATTGCAGACGGTCCGTCGAAGGAGGCCATGCTGAAAAGCCCCGTTTACCGGGCCATGGAGACGGGAACCATCGCCAGGGTGGAGGAGATTTCCAGATGCGCCTCCGAGGTACAGGACGCGCTGATTTCCATTTTGTCAGAGAAGCGCATCTCTGTGCCGGAGCTGGGAATCGAGGTTCCGGCTAAAAAGGGATTTTCTCTGATTGCCACGGCTAATACAAGGGATAAGGGCGTCAACGATATGTCCGCCGCTCTGAAGCGGAGATTTAACATTGTGGTGCTTCCGTCACCAGAAAGCCTGGATGCAGAGATGGAGATTGTGAGAACCAGAGTGGCAGGCCTTTCTGAAAATCTGGATTTGAACGCAGCGCTGCCGGATCAGGAGGTGGTGGAGAAGGTCTGCACGATTTTCAGGGAACTGCGTTCCGGCGCGACTTTAGACGGAAAGCAGAAGCTGAAAAGCACCTCCGGCGTGCTGTCCACAGCGGAGGCAATTTCTCTTCTGGCAAACAGCATGGCGCTTGCAGGCAGCTTCGGAAACGGACGGATCACAGACGGGGATCTGGCGGCAGCTTTACAGGGAGCTGTGGTCAAGGACGAGGAGAAGGACGCCAGGGCCTGGGTGGAATATCTGGAAAACATTATGAAGAAGAGGGGATCCAGGTGGCTGAGACTTTACCAGGAGTGCCGGGACCTTAATACGGTTTAGCGGCGGGATACAAGGGGTATCGTGCCCCTCAGCGGGAGGAATGAAATGGAGAGACAATGGAACAGCGGCGTGGAACAGCCGGATCGGCCTCATCTGTTTGGAATCCGCCACCTGTCGCCTTCAGGAGCCTGGCATTTGAGAAAATTTCTGGATGAGACGGATCCGGAGCTGGTTTTGATCGAAGGGCCGTCCGATTTTACAGAGCTTTTGGAGGATTTGACAAAGAAGGAGGTAAAACCTCCGGTGGCCGTTATGGCCTACACGTCCGATTTGCCGATCAGAACGATTCTCTACCCCCTGGCCGTCTACTCGCCGGAGTACCAGGCGGCGCTGTGGGCCAGGGAGAAGGGGAAAAAGGCCAGGTTTTTTGATCTGCCGTCCCCGGTATTTCTGGCGCTTGAGGATCAGGAGAAGCTGTCGGAAGAAAATCCGGGAGAGAAAGACAAGGAAGGCCCGGAAAGCGGGGATACTGGAAATACGGGAGACGTCTACGCCCGTCTTGACCAGGCGGCGGGAACCGGGGGAAACGAGGATTTCTGGGAGCACGTACTGGAGCACTCCGAGACGCCGAAAGGCTATCAGATGGGAGCGGCTGTCTTTGGAACGGAGCTTCGCCGCCTTTCTGAGAACACAGAGGGAGAGACGGACAGAGAAAACAGGCTTCGTGAACGCTGCATGCTTCGGGAGATAAAGAAAGCGGTGGAGGAGGGAATTCCAGCCAGCCGGATTGCAGCTGTCACAGGGGCCTTTCACGTGGCCGGGCTTTTAGAGGAAACTCCTATGACGGACGAGGAGTTTGCCGCCCTGAAGCGGCTTCCTGCCCATAAAACGCTGATGCCGTATTCGTATTTCCGCTTGTCGGGATTAAGCGGATACGGAGCCGGAAACAGAGCGCCGGCGTACTACGAGCTTTTGTGGGAGGGCAGGAAGCGGGGACAGGCAGATTACGGGGCCATTCAATATCTGGCCCGTCTGGCAGCTTTCCAGAGAAAGGAAGGAAATCCCGTCTCGTCGGCAGAGGTGATTGAAGCCCTGCGGCTGGCCGGCGCCCTGGCCCGTCTGAACGGATATGAAAACCCCTCGCTGCAGGACTTAAAGGACGGGGCGGCGGCCTGCATGGGGCATGGGAATATAGGGGAGCTGTCTGTGGCCATGGCGGATACGGAGATAGGAACCACAATGGGAAGCCTTCCCCAGGGCGTGAGCCAGACCTCTGTCCAGGCCGACTTTAACAGGAACCTGGCCCGGCTTAAGCTGGAGAGATTCCGCTCAGTGACGGCTCAGGCACTGGATCTGGATCTCCGGGAAAAGCTGACTGTAAAATCAGAGCAGGCGGCGTTTTTAGACTTAAACCGATCCTTTTTCCTTCACAGACTGAGAATTCTCCACATCAGCTTTGCCTGCCTTTCGGACAGCCGCCAGACGGAAGCTACCTGGAAGGAGCGGTGGACTCTCAGATGGACGCCGGAAGCAGAGATGGAGCTGGTAGAGTCGGTGTTAAAGGGAGATACGGTGGAGCAGGCCGCTTCGTTTGAGCTGAAAAGCAGGGCGGACGGGGCGGAAGAGATAGGAAGGCTGTCGGAGATAATCAGGGAGGCTTTCTTATGCGGAATGCCGGAGGCCGTTGCCTACACGGTGTCGGCGCTTCAGGCCATGGCGGTGGACGCAGTGTCTGCTCCAGAGCTGGCCCAGGCGGCGGGAGCGCTCTCTTTCGTGATTCAGTACGGAGACATCAGAAAACTTGACAGGGAACCTTTAATTCCGGTGCTTAAGCAGCTGTTTTTAAGACTCTGTCTGGTGCTTCCGGGGGAGTGCCGGTGCGACGACGAGGCGGCGGACCGTTTGATTCCTGCCATGGATACGGCGGCCAGAGCGGCGGCAGCCCACGACTTCTTAGACGGACAGCGTCTGGAACGGACGTTTCGGGAGATTTCTGAGAGAGACGACGTCAATACGAGGCTGTCCGGATTTGCGGGAGCCATTCTCCTGGAAGCAGGAAAGATGTCAGAAACGGAGCTGTCAGCAGAGGTGTCCAGGCGGCTGTCCAGGGGAATTCCCGCCGAATTGGGAGCCGGGTGGTTCGAGGGCCTTTCCATGAAAAATCATTATGGTCTGATTGCCAGGCTGTCTCTCTGGAAGAGCCTGAGCGGCTATCTGGACACACTGGACGGGGAGGAGTTCAAGCGGGCTCTGGTGTTCTTAAGGAGGGCTTTCGCTGATTTTACCTCAGAGGAGAAAAATAAAATTGCCGAAAATCTGGGAGAAATCTGGCAGGTAAATCCAGCCGCAGCCAGCGCTGCTCTCAATGAAACGCTGACAGCGGAGGAGACGAAGGAGCTGCTGGAGGGACTGGAGGATTTTGATTTTGACGATATTTAAAAAGAAATGGCCAGACTGATTTGGGAGAGGAGGGCGGCCGATGGACACGATGGAACAGATGAGACGGTGGAGGCTGATTCTGGGCGGAGAGAGCGAAACGCAGTTTGAGACGATGAACGGATATGGGGAAGCCGGTCTTTCCAAAGAGCAGCTTCTGATGGATCAGGCGTTAGCCGCTATCTATAACAGCAGCGCCTACGGAGGATTCGGATCCCCGGGAAACGCTGGCAAAGGAGGCGGGAGAGGACCGTCCAATCCGCAGATTACCAGATGGCTGGGAGATGTGAGGACGCTGTTTGACCGGGATTTAGTGAAGATTATACAGGCGGACGCCATGGAGCGGTGCGGCTTAAAGCAGCTTCTCTTTGAACCGGAGGTTCTTGAAAATCTGGAGCCGGATATTGGTCTGGCCAGCACAATCCTGCTTTTAAAGGATCAGATTCCCAAGGCGTCGAAAGACAGCGTGCGGGAGTTTATTAAAAAGATTGTGGAACAGATTAACCAGCTGCTGGAGCAGGATATCAGAAGAGCGGTGACAGCTGCGGTGAACCGGAGAAACCATTCTCCTATTCCGTCTGCATCTGCCCTGGACGCCGCCATGACCATACGGCGGGGACTCAAACACTACAATCCACAGCTTAAAAAGATCGTTCCGGAGCATTTTTACTTCTTTGACAGAACCTGCAGAACGGCAGCAGAGCGGTATACGGTGATTCTCGATGTGGATCAGAGCGGATCTATGGGAGAGTCTGTGATTTATTCTTCCATTATGAGCTGTATTCTGGCCAGCATGGCGGCGGTGAAGACGCGAATTGTAGCTTTTGACACGAATATTGTGGATTTAACGGACAAATGCAGCGATCCGGTGGATCTGCTGTTCGGATTTCAGCTGGGAGGCGGCACGGATATAGACAAGTCGGTGGCCTATTGCCAGCAGTTTATAGAAAATTCGAAAAAAACTCTGTTTTTTCTGGTTACCGATCTGGAGGAGGGAGGCAACCGGGCCTCTCTTCTGCGCCGCCTGGAGGAGATCAGGCAGTCAGGGGCCTCTGTCATCTGCCTGCTGGCTATCTCCGACAGAGGAAAGCCCTGCTATGACGCCCAGATGGCCGGACGGGTGGCGGGACTTGGAATCCCCTGCTTTGCCTGCGCGCCGGAGAAGCTGCCCCTGCTTCTGGAACGGGCCTTTAAAGGCCAGGATCTGTCGGTGTTTGAGAAGCAGAAGGAATAAAATGATGGAAAGAAATAGCGCGGCTGGCGAAGGCAGAACAAGAAAAATTTTCCCTTGTTCTGCCTTTTATATTTAAGGGAACAGCAGTTTGTGGTATACTTGGAAGCAGAACAGAACTAATTTTTTGCATAACAGGAGACCATTTTATGACTTCATCACATACAACCGGCGCGTCTGCCCGCCAGGAGCTTACGCCGATTCTCAAGTGGGTGGGAGGAAAACGCCAGCTTTTAGACTTCATCCGCCCCCTGATTCCAGAGCACACCACCTACTGCGAACCCTTTGTAGGAGGGGGAGCCGTATTTTTTGACCTGCAGCCCAAGAAGGCAGTGATCAATGATTTCAACCAGGAGCTGATCAATGTCTACCAGACGGTGAAGGAGCAGCCGGAGGAGCTGATTGAGCTGCTGCTCCGCCACAGGGAACAGAACAGCCAGGAGTATTTTTACCAAATCCGTGCTCTGGACCGGGAGCCGGAGAAATATGAGGAGCTGACTCCGGCGCAGCGGGCGGCCCGGATCATCTACCTGAACAAAACCTGCTATAACGGCCTGTTCCGCGTCAACAGCGCGGGCCAGTTTAACGCCCCCTGGGGCCGCTATAAGAATCCCAACATTGTCCCGGAGGACAATATCAGGGCCATGAGCCGGTATCTGAACAAGTCTAAGACGACAATCCGCTGCGGCGACTACAGGGAAGCCTTGAAGGGGCTGAGAAAGGGAGCCTTTGTCTACCTGGATCCACCTTACATGCCTCTCAGCTCTTCCTCCTCCTTCACCGGGTATACGGCGTCTGGGTTTGGACAGGCAGAGCAGATAGAGCTGAAGAGACAGTGCGATCTGCTGAACAAAAAGGGCATAAAGTTTCTGCTCTCCAATTCCTGCTGCGATTTTATTGAGGATTTGTACAGCGGATACCAGATCGAGCGGGTTCCGGCCAAGCGGGCCATCAACGCCAGGGCGGACAGGCGGGGAGCCATTGACGAGGTGCTGGTGAGAAACTTTTAGGAGAGGCTGCATGGGAATGATCGAGGAAAAATGGAACGCCCTGTTTGAAACATACGGCATTGCGGAGCAGGTGAAGAGACAGGGGATTTTTTCAATTACGGCGGATCAGATCCGGGAATTTAAGGAACCCAGGCTGATGACGAAATTTGACACCAGAGAGTCGGTTCCCACGGTGTTTGGGAAGCTTGGCATCCTCCCTGTGACGAGGGGAAGCTACGTGATCGGAGATTTTTCCCTGTATCACGATTTTCCGGAGGAGGAGAGCAGAGGCGGCGTAATCCAGGTGGACAGGAGCAGGATTCCCGACTACCTGGAGACTATCGACGTCCGCGACGTGCGGTCGGAGGCCGCCGCCATTAAGCTTATCAGCCTTACTGGGATTCTGGAGGATTTCCTAGGGGAAAAGCGGCTGGTGGAGACGGTATCTGGGCGTATGTCCTCCGGCGCTTTTGACTTTCAGATTCACTCCGGGGACAGAAAGCATGTGTCCAGAATCCAGGTGAACAACTCTCAGCTGGAGATTGACGGAGGCTTTGAAGGGAGAGACAGCTTTGCCATTCTGGAGGGGAAAAACGTAGTTCACAGCAATTTTCTGGTGCGCCAGCTCTATTATCCTTTCCGCCTGTGGGAGGGCCGCCTGACAAAGCCAGTGCGGCCTGTCTTTCTGGTCTGTTCCAACCAGATTTTCAGACTTTTGGAGTACGAATTTGACGATCCGATGGTGTACGATTCCATCCGGCTGGTGAAAGAACAGCGGTACAGCCTGGAGGACACGAGGATTACCATGGAGGATCTGGCCGGAATCATGGGAAGCGTGCCTGTAAAGCCGGAGCCGGAGGGCGTTCCCTTTATTCAGGCCGACAGCTTTGAGAAAGTCATCTCTCTCATTGAGCATCTGGGAGAAAAGCCGCTGACCATGGCGGAGATTGCAGAGATTTTCGGCTTTCAGGAGAGACAGTCAGGCTACTACTATAACGCCTGTGCCTACCTGGGGCTGGCAGTCAGGAAAAAGGGAAGAGACGGAGTCGTCCGGGCTGAGCTGACAGAGCGGGGCGTCAGCATCAGCCGGATGGATTATAAGAAGCGCCAGCTGGCCTACGCGGGCAGGATACTGGAGCACGAAATCTTTCACCAGCTGTTTGAAACTGCGGTGCGGACGGGAAAACTGCCGGACAAGCCGTATATTCAGAGGAAAATGAAAGAATTAAGGCTCTGCGGGGACAGCCTGATCGGCAGAAGAGCTTCCTCTGTGGCCGGATGGCTCAGATGGATGGTGCGTCTGACAGAAGAGTAGGAGGAGAAAACGATGGATTCAAAAGAAGCAAGAGAGAGAATGAGAGCAGGACGGCTGTACTATGAGAGCGGAAGCGATCTGGGGGAGGAGCAGGCTAAATGTCTGGAGCTTTTATATGATTTCAATCAGACCAGGCCGTCGGAGGATGAGAAAAGGCAGGCCCTTTTAAAGGAGATGTTTGCAGAATTTGGGGAAAACTGCCATATTGAGCCGCCTCTTCACGCCAACTGGGCCGGTAAAAACGTCCATTTCGGAGACGGCGTTTACGCGAATTTCAATCTGACTCTGGTGGACGACACAGATATTTTTGTGGGGAACAGCGTCATGTTCGGGCCTAACGCGGTGGTATGTACGGGAAACCATCCAATCTGCCCTGAAATCAGGAGAAAACAGGCTCAGTATAACCTTCCGGTTCACATTGGGGACAATGTGTGGGTCGGCGCGGGAGTCATTATCCTTCCAGGCATATCCATTGGAGAAAATTCTGTGATTGGAGCGGGAAGCGTGGTGACGAAGGATATTCCGGCCAATGTGGTGGCGGTGGGAAATCCCTGCCGCGTGATCCGTCCAATTGGAGAGGAGGATCGAAAATACTACAATCACGGAGTGGAGATAGATATTGAGTAGTCCAGGTATTTGATAAGATGGATTTTGGAAAAACGGGGTAAGACACAGGGGGGGAGGCAGAAGCATATGAAGAAACAGAGGAGAAGGCATTCAGAAAGAAATGCAGCTGTGCGGGGAAAGAATTCCCCGCACATTCTGCCTCTGCTATTCCGGATAGATCAGACGGCTGTCGTCAATTACGTCTAAAACCTCCCGCAGGAAGCGATCGGCCAGCCAGTTGGCCATAGGCAGGTTCATATCCAGATAATTTCCGCAGTCCCTGGCGCAGGCTCCCGGAACCTCGCCCTGGTAATCCCTAATAAAGGCGAACATCTCCTTCATCAGAGGCACAATGTCTCTGGATTCATAGTCTCCCGACAGGAGCAGATAGAAGCCGGTGCGGCAGCCCATGGGGCCGAAGTAGAGCACCCGCTCTTTCCAGAGACTGTGGTTTCTTAAAAAGGTGGCAGCTAGGTGCTCGATGGTGTGAACCTCAGCCGTGTTCATGACCGGCTCGAAGTTAGGGCGCGTCATGCGGATGTCAAAGGTGGTAATAACCGCGTTGTCCGCCTTGTCCTTTCTGGATACGTAGACGCCCGGCAGCAGCTCTAAATGGTTGATGGTGAAGCTAGTAATTTTATCCATAAGAATTCTCCCAGTATAGAAATTTGCAGCAGTCTGCTGTAAATATCAGTGTAGCAGAGATGGGAAGGGAAGACAAGAAAATTTGAAGGCCGCTGGAATATTTCCCCTGCCGTTTATGGGAGAAAAGACGAAAACAGATGAACTTGAAACTGAGGCGGTTCTGTACTATAATAAACTCATATTGATTAGACTCTGCACAGCGGAGAAACATAAGGAGATCACGATATGTTAGACGGAAAGAAAACACTTTTCAGCGGTATGCAGGCAACAGGAAACCTGACTCTTGGAAATTATCTGGGAGCGCTGAGGAACTGGGTTACCATAAGCGACGAGTATCAGACCTTTTTCAGCGTGGTGGATATGCACTCCATCACAGTGCGCCAGGATCCGGCCGAGCTGAGAAGAAGAGCCAGAAATCTTTTGACTCTCTATATTGCCGCAGGTCTGGATCCGGAGAAGAACTGCATTTACTACCAGTCCCACGTCAGCGGCCATGCGGAGCTGTCATGGATTTTAAACTGCTTTACCTATATGGGAGAGTTAAACCGCATGACTCAGTTTAAGGATAAGGCGGCGAAGCACGCGGACAATATCAATGCCGGCCTTTTTACCTACCCGGTGCTGATGGCGGCAGATATTCTTCTGTACCAGGCAGACGTAGTTCCGGTAGGCATTGACCAGATGCAGCATCTGGAGCTGACAAGAGACATTGCGATCCGTTTCAACAACATTTACGGCGACGTGTTCACCGTTCCGGAGGCCTACATCGGAAAGGCGGGAGCCAAGATCATGAGTCTTCAGGATCCGGCCAAGAAGATGTCCAAGTCAGACGAGAATCCAAACAGCAGCATTTATCTGATGGACGATCCGGATACCATTATCCGCAAGTTCAAGAGAGCTGTGACAGATTCTGAGGCCTGCGTCCGCTACTGTGACGAGCAGCCGGGAATTAAGAACCTGATCGACATCTACAGAGCCTGTACAGGAAAGACTCCGCAGGAGGTTGAGAAGGAGTTTGACGGCAAGGGCTACGGCGACTTTAAGATGGCTGTCGGCGAGGCGGTTGTGGACGTGCTCCGTCCTCTTCAGGAGAGATATGCAGAGCTTTCCAAGGACAAGGCCTACATTGACAGCGTGATTAAGAACAACGCTGAGAAGGCCCAGTATTTTTCAAATAAGACGCTGCGCAAGGTTCAGAAAAAGGTGGGCTTCCCGGAGAAGATCCGCTAGAGAAAGCCTTTGGCGCGGAAACGGACAGGGAATATTTTTAACAGGTGTAAGAGAGGAATCCATGAATGCATGGGTTCCTTTTTTCATCTTTTTACATATTCGCAGAGTTGACTATTGAACATCTGCCTGAATTTTTTTATAATATATCTGATCAGCTGGGAGAAGACAGGTATTTTACCGGCTTTTGGCGTGGGGTCAGAGAACAGGACGCGTTTTGCTAAAGAAAGCAGCGGTTCTGCTCTGGGCGGACGGAAATAAGATTGGAGGAAACGGCTATGAAAAAAATTATCAACAGTGTGGAGCAGGTGGAGAATGAGATGGTCCTCGGCATGGCCAAGGCGTATCCACAGTATGTGAGAAAGCTGGACTGCGGAAACGTGGTTGTCCGCACCAACAGAAAAGAGGGAAAGGTAGCGCTGATCAGCGGCGGAGGCAGCGGCCATGAGCCGGCTCACGGCGGCTATGTGGGAGAGGGAATGCTGGACGCGGCCGTATCCGGAGCTGTATTTACATCCCCGACGCCGGATCAGATTTATGAGGGAATCAAGGCAGTTGCCACAGACCAGGGCGTTCTCATGGTTATCAAGAACTATACGGGAGACGTGATGAACTTTGAGATGGCCGGAGAGATGGCCCAGATGGAGGGCATCAAGGTCGCTCAGGTCGTTGTAAACGACGATGTGGCCGTAAAGGACAGCCTTTACACCGTAGGCCGCAGAGGTGTGGCGGGAACTGTGTTTGTACATAAGATTGCAGGAGCCAAGGCAGAGACAGGCGCTTCCTTAGAGGAGGTTCAGGCTGTGGCCCAGAAAGTCATTGACAATGTAAGAACCATGGGAATGGCCATCCGTCCATGCACCGTTCCGGCGGCAGGCCAGCCGGGCTTTGAGCTGAACGACGACGAAATGGAAGTGGGAATCGGCATCCACGGCGAGCCTGGAACCCACAGAGAGCCCCTTAAAAAGGCGGACGAGATCGTGGATCTCCTGTTAGAGAAGATTTTAGCAGATCTGGACTACAGCGGAAAAGAGGTTGCGGTGATGATTAACGGATCCGGAGCGACGCCTCTGATGGAGCTGTTTATTGTAAATAACCGCGTATCAGACGTTCTGGCTGAGAAAGGCGTCAAGGTTTATAAGACGTTGGTAGGCGAGTACATGACGTCCATTGAGATGGAGGGATTTTCTATTTCACTGCTGCGCCTGGACGACGAGCTGAAGGAGCTTCTGGACGCAAAGGCAGATACGCCGGCATTTAAGGCTTAGGAAGCAGACAGCGGGGGAGGCCTTTTGCGCTTCTCCTGCCGTTTCAGATCACAGGATCCGCCGGATAAAGGGCGGCTGTCCTGGAAAATATGAGAACAGGAGATGGGACAATGACAGACAGCGCTAAGATAATTGAACTGCTTGACAAAATCGGAGATAAGATTATAGAGGAAAAGGAGTTTCTGACAGAGCTTGATAAGCCGATCGGAGACTGCGACCATGGCATTAACATGGCCAGAGGCTTCGGCGAGGTGAAGAAAAAGCTGCCGGGTATGGCGGACAGCGACCTGGGAACTATCTTTAAGACTACCGGCATGACCCTGGTATCCACAGTGGGAGGATCCGCCGGACCGCTCTACGGAACGGCTTTTATGAAAATGGGTATGGCTCTGGCTGGAAAGAAGGAAATGAGCTTTAACGAATTCCTGACAGCCTTTGAAGCGGCTGTGGAGGGCGTAAAGCAGAGAGGAAAGTCTGACAGGAGCGAGAAGACCATGTTGGATGCCATGATCCCGGCGCTGGAGGCCATGAAGGCCGCCGCAGCAGAGGGCAAAGACGCAGAAACAGTCTGGAAGGAAGGCACAGAGGCGGCTGAGGCAGGCGTAGAGTACACGAAGACGATTATCGCCACCAAGGGAAGAGCCAGCTATGTAGGAGAGAGAAGCATCGGCCATCAGGATCCGGGAGCGACTTCCTTTACCTTTATGATGGAGACAGTGGGAGCGGCGCTTTAGGAGAGGAAGTAAAACGGAGGAGAACAGATGGTAGGAATCGTGATTGTGTCCCACAGTAAGAACCTGGCGGACAGTGTGGTGGAATTTACAGGATTGATGGCTCCTGACGCGAAGATTGCGGCGGCAGGGGGCATGGAGGACGGCGGCTTCGGAACCAGCTTCGAGAAGATTCAGAAGGCCATTGAAAGCGTCTACTCGGAGGAGGGAGTCATTGTCCTCATGGATATGGGAAGCGCGGTGATGACGACGGAGATGGTGCTTGACATGTTTGAGCCGGATACCGTTAAGATGGCGGACTGCCCGCTGGTGGAGGGAGCGGTGGTCGCCACTATCAACGCAGTCAGCGGCATGAAGAAGGATGAGATTCTGGCGGCTTTAAGCCAGGTGGCAGGCACGCCGAAATTCTAGATTTAAGACATAAGAAGGAGGGTGGTATATGAGAAGATGGAGAAAGGCGGCAGCGGTCCTTATGGCTGGCGCGTTAGCGGTGGCAGCAGTGTCGGGATGCGCTAAGAAGCAGGATCCCAAAGAAATTTACAGCGCGGCGATGGAGAAGAACAGCGCCCTGGACAGCGTTGACATGGACGTGACGATGAAGATGGCCATGACGGCGGATGAGGAGAGCATGGATATGGAGGTCTCCAGCAACACCAAGATGGATCAGTCGGATAAGGAGCACGTAAAATTCATCACAGCTTCTTCTGTGGCTATGGACGGCATGAATATGGAGACAACCGTATTTTATGAGGACGGCTACTATTACATGGAAGCCATGGGCCAGAAAATGAAATATCCCATGGATCTGGAAAGCCTGACTGCCCAGATACAGGAGAGTGTGGGAAGCACTACGCTTCCGGTGGAAAGCCTGGATACTGTTGAGGTAAAGAAGGACGGGGATAACCAGATTCTCACCTTTACTGCCAATCCGGAGAAGATGAACGATTATCTGGGCCAGGTGATGGGCGCGATGGGAGACGTAAGCCAGGTGTCCGGCCTGAATATGACCATCAATTCTGCAGACGGCGAGTATACGATTGGAAAAGACGGCTATTATACAGATATGAAGATGAATCTGGATCTGTCCATGGAGTCTCAGGGCGCGTCTGTGGGTATGATTCTTGACATAACGGGAACCGTCCACCAGCCAGGACAGCCGGTGGAGATTACCCTTCCCGACACAGCGGACTATGTGGAGATTGATCCGGCCCTGTTAGGAGCCAGCTAGACTGGGCGGAAGGTTAAGAACAGAATAGAAGAACATGAAATGAAGGAGAGCGGCACGTTTCAGGGCCGCTCTCCTTTGTCAATATGGAATGGTTATGTAATTGTTATCGGATCTGTTATGGAATCCTTTAGGAAACGGCAGTTATTCCTCTGTCTCCTTATAATTGCTTAAATCATAAGGTGTGGAGAGAATTGCAATGGCAGCCACCGTGATCAGCAGCCCTGCAATCATGAGAACGCCGGAACCGTTATGCAGGAATTTAATCACTGCTCCAATGGGAATCAGCGCGTTTCCGAAAAAAAGGAGGATCAGGAAATACACGCGTCCCAGAATGTTTCCATGTTTCGAATCTAAAAATTTCTGAATATTCATTATGAAGGCCACACTCCCATCTTACTCATAATAAAGGTGATAAACACAATGTTTAGCACAGAAATGCAGGCCAGAATGCCGGCATTGAAAAATCTGGACTGAATCACTTTCTTTCCAAGGTATCTGGGATCATTGCCCAGAAGATACCAGGAGTTTCCGGAGATCCAGTTGAACAGAGACTGCATGGCTGCGATAAAGACTACTACCATAACCGGCTTTCCGAAGAACGCGCCTAAGAAGCCGATCTGGGGAGCCAGCACGATAAATGGGTGATACCAGGCCTTGGTATCCTTCTTCACGTTTGTGGACTGATAGAAGGACGTAGCGCAGGTAACGCTCAGTCCGATCATGGAAGAGCATACCAGAGCGATGATGCCGATGTAGAAGCCAATCTGAATCCAGATGGATGGAATGACAGATACAAGAGCGCTGCAGAGCTCTGTGGAGTCTGTTGGAATTCCTTCTTTTCCGGCAAAGGCTTCGGCGAAGGCGATGGAGACGAAGGACAGTACCAGAGTAACCGGCACTAAACCTCCGAATACAGCGTCGAATCGTCCCAGAGTCTCGTGATTTTCAGAGTAGCCGCGGGATTCCATGCCGTTGTTGAACAGCACCCAGTCCATAACGCCGATGGTGGCGGTCAGGGAGGCGATCAGCATAACAATACCGTCGATTCCGCTTGGCAGAGTCGGGATTAAGAGTCCCTTGATCATGGCCGGCACGTCGATGCCTGTGACGCAGAGCACAGCGCCGAATACCACCAGCATGATTCCGATTAAGATTTTCATGGCATTCTCTACGATGCGCACGCCCTTTGGGTTATCTCCGGATCCATACATCAGAGATAAGGGAACGGAGACAGCTACCAGAAGAATCCAGCTGATGTTTTTGGGAACGTTGATATTTACAACGGAGAACAGGGCGGTCACGGCGTCCGCGCCCAGGGCGTACTGTCCAAAGTTGTATACGATGGAGGCGATGAAGCAGGCGATTAAGCCTGTGGCCAGACTTCCGAAAAACTTGCCGTGGAACTTGTCCTGAGCCTTGATAACAGATATTTCAGAGGCAGTGACAAAGCGTGTGGACAGAGCCAGCATAAAAAGTCCTAAAGCAAAAGAATAGAGGGGGATCCAGAGCATGTCGTAGCCGTAGGCGGCGCCCAGGGTAACGGAGCTTGCAAAGGATCCTGCGCCCAGCGTGAAGGCGGCGTTCATAAAGCCTGGACCTGAGAGCTTGCAGTAGCCGAAAAATTTCTGCAAGGGCGGTTTTTTGTTCAGTTCACTCAGAAACGCCTTTTCCCGCAGGGCGTTTTCTGAATAACGGGGATTGGTTTCCGTTTGATTCATGTGATGATATTCTCCTGTAGATAGATAAGTACGGTTTACTTGTCCAGACGCGTCACAATCATTTCACAGGGCGCGCAGGGGCCGTCAGTGAACAGAGACGGACGCTCAAACTTGATTTTGCCGAAAAACGCTTCGTTCAGGGCCAGATCAATTTCTTCACAGTAAAGCTTTCCGGCCTGTTCCAGACCGATTTCCCGGAATGCGGTGGAAAACGGACAGACGCGGTTGATTTCCCTGAGCTGATTGCCCTCCACCGAGGATTCGCAGTCCCAGGCCTGGTTATCAGGATAATCAGAGTATTCCTCCACTGTGAGGAACGTCACTTCCTTTCCGTCTTTTCGGATCCGCTCCTTAATGGCGTCTGCCCTTAAATTGGCAAAGCGCCGGACTGCCCTTTTGACGACAGCCTCCCCCTTTTCGTTTCCCATTTCCCGGATGATCTCGTCCGCCATGACGGCAAACAGCTTCGCCATGGTTTCCGTGACCTTTCCAACGGGATCATTTGGATTGTACATATGTTTCCCCCTTTCAACCCATCGCTGTTATTCGATCTATCAGTATTATAATAAATTACCGCAGTAAAGAATGGGAAATGTTGTAAACACCGGGAAAAATGTAGTGAAAAGAGCGGAAAAAAGAATGCCCGGGGAAAAATTTCCCTGGGCATAGGCGGAGACTGGAGAAGGCTTTTCTTTTTCTTCTACACGCCGAACAGCACAAAGGACACTTCAAACCGGCCCTGTTCTGCCCTGATGTTCAGGTTTCCGCCGTATTTTGCCGCAGCCTCCCTGACATTGGACAGTCCCAGGCCATGCTGTTCCGGGCTTGGTTTCGTAGTGGGGAAACCGGCGCGGACAGGAACGTCCTGGTTCATGGAATTGGAGAATCCGCAGACCAGCATATTTTTCTTGTACAGAAGCTTGACAGAAATTCTGCGCTGCTCTGGGGATCTGATCAGGCGGCAGGCCTCGATGGCGTTATCCAGAATATTTCCAAAGATAATACTGCAGTCGGCCATGTCGATATTCATATTTTTTATCACCATGATTTCTGTGTCCGTCTGAATGTCTGCTTCCGAGGCCTGCTCCAGCTTGGATGTGAGGACGGCGTCCAGAAAGGGATTTCCCGTATTTATGATACAGCGGCGGGCCGGAGGAGACAGCTGTTCCTGGATGCGCGCAACATAGTCGAGAACCTCCCTGGATTTTCCTTCGGAGAGAAGCGTCTGAACCGTCTGCCAGTGATGTTTCATGTCGTGATGCAGACGGCGGAATTGTTCGTCCCTGGTTTCCATCTGCCTGTAGTGGCGTACCTGCTCGTTTAACTGCTGCTCCAGGCTTTTCCGTTCCAGGCTCTGCCTGTAAATCCGGGCCGTTTCAGGAACGAAGATTGAAAAATTGTAGAGAATCAGGCATACAGAGCCGATCACAAGGCTTCGTATGGCCACCATAGGCTGAAAATTGTAAAACAGCAGATAGATAAAAAAGGTAAAAAAGATAATCAGGATGCCAATGTACACAGTATGCAAAGCTTTGTTTTCCGATACCTCAGCGCTTAAAAAGCAGATGCAGACAATCAGCGTACAGATAAAGAGAAACCACAGAGACTGCTCCAGGCGGTAGAACGGAAGGGAACCAGCCATCATGGCCAGAACGGCAGAGAGCAGAACCACAAAGTGAAACAGGTATAAAAAGGTAAAGATGCCGGGATACACTCTGGGAAATTTCAGGCGGATGTACCGGTACAGAAGCACTGGAATAATAAAAATAGACACACATTTGATCATGTCAATGGAGAAGCCGTCCAAAACAGACAGGGCCAGAGAAGACTCACACAGAATCCAGATTCCATAGCCAAAGAAGCAGAAACCGATGGAGAAAATGTAAGTTTGTATTTTGTATACATATTGAAAAACAAATCCGGCGGCCAGAATGACAAACGCGACGAAAAACAGAACTGCCGCCGCCACGATGTGAAGACTTCCGGACATGGCCAGATTACTCAGGAGAGCATTTCGGGATCCGAAGCAGATTCTTGGCGTTTCCGACAGGATATATTCGCCGCAGGATTCGCGAAACAGCAGACTGGGAGCCGTTTGCAAAGGTTCAAACTGAAGCCTGAGGCGGGAAAAGGAAGATTCTTCCTTCTGGCTCAAGGGAATGAGAAACCAGGTTTCAGAATCAAGCTCAAAGGTTTCGCAGCTGTCAGGCACAGGGATTTTCCTTCCGTCCGCCCATATTTCTGACGGCAGCTGGCCGCTGACAGCCAGGGTGGGCTGGGCCGCCTGGACAGACGGGAGCGGGCAGCAGAAAGAAAGGGTGTCTTCTTCCGCCTCAGAGCTTTCAAAATGAACGGCTCCGTTAGACTTTGTCAGATCCAGAAAGACGTGGTAGGAGTCGGTGGGACGTTCGTTCTGCAGGGAGAGGAGAAACACTCCGGACACAGCCAGAAAGAACACCCAGAATATGCGGTAAATGCGGTTTGCCATGGAAATTCCTCCTCTAAATCATGGAAAGGCTGTTCAGAAGGTAATTCTGGTACTGCTCCACTGCCCCGGCATACTTCTGTCCAATGGGAATGACCGTTTGATCAACGCAGACAAACTCCCGTCCCTGCAGATAGTCTACATTCTCAAAATTGACGATGTAGGAACGGTGGACTCGTTCAAAGGAAGCGGAAAGAAGCTGCTGTTCCAGATCCTTAATGTTGCCGTAAAACTCAATCGCAGGCCCATTTTTCAGATGAATTTCAATAATTCTGTTTTTTACTTCAAAATACACAATATCCCGAAGCAGAACAGAGCCAATGGTTTTGCCGAATTTATAGGTAAAGGACTGGCGCTGGCTTTTTTCAGCCAGGGAAACGGCCCGCAGAAGCACCGTTTCGATTTTTCCCGTGCCCACGTCCTGCTTTAAAAGGTAGTGGAGCGGCATCACGTCCAGGGCTTCGAAGACGTGTTCCTTGCTGACGGTGAGAAAAATAATCTGGGCTGTAGGGCTGACGGCCCGGAGTCTGGCGGCCGTCTCCACGCCATTGAGCTGTTTCATCAGAATGTCGAGAAAATAGATGTCAATGGGCTGTTTCATTTCTTCTAAGTGAAATAAAAGCTCTTCGCCGGAGCTGAAACGGCAGACAGAAGCGCAGATACCGTGTTTTTTGCAGACGTCCTGAATCAGCCCGCTCAGACGGCTTCCCATAGCGTCGTCATCGTCGCAGACGCAGATATGTATCATAAAATAATCCCCCTTCAATACAGATGCCAGGCATTTAGAACAGGACAGTTTCCTGCACGCCGGCGTTCCAATCAAATTATATAGGAAAGCAGGGGAAAAGCAACGAAGAGGCGGTTCACAAACAGCTTTTTATATGTTAGAATAGACTGCATTCATTAAATTGTCAGATCGGGGCAGATTCGCAGAGAGGGAAGCCGTCAGATCTGGCCAGATTCACAGGCAGGAAAGAAGAGGACAGAGATATGAAGATAGCAGTTGCTTATGACAACGGAAACGTATTTCAGCATTTTGGAAAAACAGAATATTTCAAGGTTTATGAAACAGAGAATAACCAGGTGGTTTCAAGCGAGGTGATCAGCTCCAACGGAGAGGGACACGGCGCTTTAGCAGGCGTTCTGGCAGCGCAGTCTGTGAACGTGCTGATCTGCGGAGGCCTGGGCGGAGGAGCCCAGACAGCTCTCGACGAGGCTGGAATCCAGGTATTTTCCGGCGCCCAGGGAAGCTGCGATGAAGCTGTGGAGGCTTATCTGAAGGGAGAGCTGGTTTCCACAGGCGTAAACTGTGATCACCATGACCACGAGGAGCATGAAGAGGGCCATTCCTGCGGAGGTTGCGGAGGAGGATGCAGCGGCTGCGGAGGCGGATGCGGTTCTCAGCCGCAGATTATCATGGAGGGACGCAATGCAGGAAAGCTGTGCCGTGCTCACTACAGAGGAACGCTCAACGACGGAACACAGTTTGACTCCTCCTATGACAGAGGCCAGCCATTAGAGTTTATCTGCGGAGTAGGCCAGATGATCAAGGGCTTTGACGCGGCAGTTGTGAATATGGAGCCGGGCCAGTCAGTGGACGTTCATCTGATGCCGGAGGAGGCTTACGGCATGCCGGATCCGGACGCTGTTTTCACAGTGGAGATTGCGCAGCTTCCAGGAGCAGAGAATCTGGAAGTCGGCCAGCAGGTTTACCTGTCCAATCAGTTCGGCCAGCCCTTCCCGGTTAAGGTAACGGCAAAGGACGAGACAAACATTACCTTTGACGCGAACCACGACATGGCAGGCAAGGAGTTAAACTTCCATATTGAGCTTCTGGAGACAGAATAAGCAGAAAGCGGACTGCTGAAATTTCATATTGCAGATAATCAGAAAAAGAGATTTTCCGACGCCTTCCCTATGGGGAGGCGGGAAGGTCTCTTTTTTTGATTTTTATGGCGGAAAGAGGTCCGGCCTGCACGTCTCAGACTGTATAAAGAATATCAATAAGCAGACTTTTTTATGGATAAAATCAATTTCTTATTTGTTCCAGATTGTGGTAGCCTAATAGTTAGAAAATTTAGGAAACAAGGAACAGGAGAGGAAACAATGTCGGAACATGTGCAGGCTGTTATGGAACACAATTCGGAATTGGAACAGCTGGGGAATCTTACCCGCCGTGAATTAAAGGAACTGGAAGAGAAAGAGAAAACTCCGGTTCAGAAAGTGGAAGAAGCGCTGATCATGGCTCTTCCTGCCGTATGCGGGGCCGCGGCTTTATCGGAGTACCTTTTGATTCCGGATTTAGCAAGAAATAAGAATCCCATGTACTATGTGTACGTGCTGGCTGCCATGATTGCAGCCTACTTATGCGCGGGTCTCTTTGCTGCCTTTAAAAGACGGAGGGGAAATAAGGTTTACTATGAGAAACTGCGCTATGGGGCGCCCCGCATTTCGGCTCTTTTTCTGCTTCTGGCGCTGTATGATTATCTGACTCTTAAGACAGGTACGCTGACGCAGCCCTTTGTCCCGTGCATGAACTTTATTATCAACGCGTTTGTATCGGATTACCCCATGTTAATCGAGTGTACCATGCACACGCTGCGGCTTCTGATGATCGGCTATGTGATCGGCGTCAGCCTGGGACTGGTAACGGGAATTACCTGCGGCTATTCCAGGCGGGTGCGCTACTGGGTTGACCCGGTCATCAAATTTCTGGGGCCGATTCCGACCTCTACCTGGATTCCTGTGATTATGGTAATCGCCTCCTCCCTGTTTGCGGGAGCGGTGTTTATCATTGCCCTGGGTTCCTGGTTTGCCGTCACAGTGGCCTCTCTGACCGGAATCTCCAATGTGGACAAGGACTTTTTCGAGGCGGCCAGAACTCTGGGCGCCAGCAAAAGGCAGCTGGTGTTCCGGGTGGCGATTCCCCACGCCATGCCGTCGATTCTGCAGGGCTGTACCCAGGCCATGAGCTCTTCCTGCGTGGCTCTTATGATCGCGGAGATGCTGGGCGTAAAGGCCGGACTTGGCTGGTATATGACATGGCAGACGGGCTGGGCCAGCTATGATAAAGTATTTGCGGCGCTGTTTGTGATCTGCCTGATCTTCACTCTTGTTACCAAGGCGCTTGAGGCGGTGAAGCATCATGTGCTCCGCTGGCAGAATGGAGTTGAAAAGTAATGGAAGATAAAAAGGTAACATTAAAGCTTGAAAATGTGAGCAAGGTGTTCGCGAAGGTAGAGAGCGACGACGTGACGCACGCCTTATATAACGTAAACGCCCAGATGGAGAGCGGGGAGTTTATTTCTCTGGTAGGCCCGTCCGGCTGCGGAAAATCCACCATTCTCCGCCTGGTGGCAGGCCTTATTACCCCGACTCTGGGGACGGTTTCTGTCAATGGCGCAGTGGTTGAGGGACCGGATCCGAACCGTGGGATGGTATTCCAGAAGCCCACGCTGTTTCCATGGCTGACGGTTGAGAAGAACATTGCCTTCAGCCTGGAAATGCAGGGAAAGCTGAAGGGAAATGAAGAGAAGGTTCAGAGGATGTTAAATATCATCGGTCTGGAGCAGTTTAAGGACGATTATCCGGGACAGCTCTCAGGCGGCATGGCCCAGAGAGTGGCTCTGGTCCGTTCCCTGATCAACGAGCCGGATATTCTGCTGTTAGACGAGCCTCTGGGCGCTCTGGACGCCTTCACCCGCATGAACATGCAGGATGAAATTTTAAATATGTGGGCCGATACCAGGCAGCTGGCCCTGATGGTCACCCACGATGTGGACGAGGCTATCTATATGGGAACCAGAGTGCTGGTGATGGACGCCAATCCAGGCCGCATTGTGGCAGAAATTAAGATTGACGGGGCTTTTCCGAGAGATCGTTCCTCCGCGCAGTTCGTGGAGTACAGAAACGAGATTTTGAATCAGCTGCACTACGGCGGAAAAAGAGGTTAACTGCTTTGCTTTGAAATCGCCTCAGACGATTTTAAGAATAAAAAACGAAGGAGATAGGGAACTATGAAAAAGAAACAGATTGCAGCATCATTACTGGCCCTTACAGTGGCATGCAGCATGACGGCGTGCTCCGGTAAGCCGGAGGAGGCGGCTGATACGACGGCGGCTGCCGCAGAGCAGGGAGAAATTGCCGGCGACACAAACAACGACGGCCAGATTGATATGGGAGTGGACGAGAATGTAGAGGTAAAACAGGAGAACGCGTCAGAGCATATGGACTCCTTCGAGGCTTCCACATCCGGAAAATGGGAGGCCATGTTCACTCCTGTCGATATGGAAGGACGCGCCATTGACATGGCAGATTTTGACCTGACTCCAACGGAGGAGGAGTTAGAGGCGATGAAGAAAGAGCCGGCTTACGGACAGAAGGTGCTCTACTACATGGCGGACGGATGTACGGCAGGCCCGACGGTGGCAGCCCACCTTGGATACTACGAGGAGGCTGGACTTGAGGCAGAGGGCGTAAAGGGAAATTCTTATACAGAGGCCCTTGGAAGCGGCCAGGCGACCGTTGCGGTAGGACACATCGCAACCATGCTGGTTCCGATTACCAACAACGTAGACATTACCTTTGTAGGAGGCGCCCACATTGGCTGCAAGTCCTTATATGTGCTGGCTGACAGCGAGTACAATACAACGGAGGATCTGAAGGGAACGAACATTTCCGCTCCAAACGGAATCGGAAAATCCGATTACAATATTACATGCCTGCTGTTAGACGCAGACGGAATCGATCCACAGGAGGATGTAAACATCACTGCAGTTTCTGCCGACGCCTGCCTGACGGCTATGACAAACGGAGAAATTTCTGCAGCCCTGCTTTCCGATACCTTCGCCTACGGTCTGGTAAAGGACGGCACTCTGAAATGCGTGCGTTCCCTGTTAGACGAGGACTTCGCAGATGAGAATTGCTGCATGATCGCCATGAACCGCACCTTCGTAAAGGAGAACCCGGTTATCTCCAAGAAGATTACGCAGGCCGTTCAGAAGGCCCATTCCTACATGCGCGACAACCCGGAGGAGGCGACTCAGATGCTTCTCGATCAGGGCTGGAACGGCGGAAGCTACGAGATGAACGTAATGCTCAATAATTCTCTCCAGTTCGGCCTGGACCAGGATTTCACAGAGGTTTCTTTAAGAGACGTCGTTGAGAAGTATGTGAGACTGGGACTGATCCAGAACATGGACAATACGGATGAGATTATGTCCATTGCGTGGACACCGGTTTTAGACTAGGATCCATGCAGAGAAAAGGGGGTTCTGGCGGACGGGGGTCTTCTGTCCGCACAGAGGTATGAAAAAGATCAGAGATACAGCCGCATGAGTGACGCGGCAGAATGTCAGGAGAATTCCCATCGAGGCTTGCGGTGGGAATTTTTCCTGTACATGGGGAAATATGGTATGAAAGTGAAGAAAAGGAGAGAATGACGGTGGGAAGCAACGGGACGAATCGAAGAAAGCAGGAGAAAAACAGTCTTATTTTTGCGGCGGCGCAGGCTGTCCACGCCCTGCTTTTAATTCTGGCGGTAAAGGTATTTGCGCCTGTCTGTACAGGCATGGTAGACACGGCGGCGGGAAAGCAGGTTCCCATGCGGTGCCACTATACGGCGGTTCTGCTGCTGTTTTTAGGCCTTATTTTACTGGTAAACGCTGGTTTATGCGCAGTGCGAAGGGAGATGGCTGTGTGCGGAGCGATAACGGCGGTTCTCTCTGCTCTGGCATTTGCGGCGCTCAGTTCCTCGGCGGGAACCGGCATCTGCCTGAATCCTGAGATGGCCTGCCATGTGACGGCGTCCTTTGTAAAGGCTCTGGGAGGAATTGGAATCCTGATTGGCCTCCTCTGTACTTACATGGGAGTAAAGGCCGGAAAATAAACAGAAAGAGGAAAGATTCTAAATGAAACGCGATAAAAAGTTAAGCGCTCTGAATATGGCGGTTCAGAACCTGAAGGCGAAGAAATCCCGCACGCTTTTTATGATGTTTTTCGTGGTGTTAATGGCAGCGACTGTGTTTTTCAGCACCATTCTGATGGAAAACATGAGGCAGGGGATTAAGAGCACCACAGAGAGGGCGGGAGCAGATATTATTGTAGTGCCGGACGAGGGCACGGAAGATATCAGAGATTCTCTGTTTGCCGGAAAACCCTGCTCCGTATTTTTTGACCGCTCCATGAAAGAAGCGGTGGAGCAGGTAGAGGGCGTGGAACGGGTTTCCGGGCAGATGTATGTGGGGACACTTTCCGCCTCCTGCTGTTCCCTTCCTGTGCAGATGATTGCCTTCGACCCGGAAACTGATTTTGTGGTGCAGCCGTGGCTGAAAAACCAGAATGCGGTCCGCCTGGAAAAGGGGCAGGTTCTGGTAGGCAGTTCAGTAGTGGCGGAACCGGGAGAGACGCTGCAGTTTTATTCCACAGACTTTCAGGTGGCAGGAAAGCTGGAACGGACGGGAATGGGATATGACAGCTCTGTTTTCATGACGTTTGAAAGCCTCTATGAGTTAAAAAATTCTGAGACAGCCATGAATAACCTGCCTATGGAGGACATTGAAAATAAGCTTTCCATGCTGATGGTAGATATCAGGGACGATATTAAAGACCTGGAGCTGATCCACCTGCGCCTGGACATTGCCAAATGCGGGCCGGAGGGAGAAAAGATGTATGCGGGCAGTACAGACGAGCTGTTAAGCGGCGTATCAAGCCAGGTGAAAAAACTGTCCGGATACGGAAATATTCTGACCTATATTTCCATTCTCTCCGCCGCCCTGGCGCTGATCAGCATCTTTGTCATTACAATCAATGAGAGAAAATATGAGTTCGGCGTGCTGTACGCCCTGGGAGCGAAAAAGAGCCATATGAGAAACATTATTCTGGCTGAGGCCCTGATGATCAGCGGAGCCGGAGGAATTCTGGGCGTGCTGGCGGCCTACGGCCTGACGGCGGCTTTTGCCGACGTAATCCGGGTGCAGCTGGATATTCCATATCTGAATATGAGCCTGGCTGAGGCCGCGCCTGTGGCAGGACTCTGCATCGGCCTTGCGCTTTTGACAGGAATCGCGGCGGCCGTATGCTCCGCATATCAAATCAGCAAGGGCGAAGTATACCGCCTGCTTAGGGAGAATGAGTAAATGATTCAGGTTGAACATGTGACAAAACAATTTACAAGAAATGACAGAGATTTCGACGCGGTCCACGACGTGTCCCTGGAGGTAAAAAAGGGAGAGTTCGCGGCCATTACAGGCCACTCCGGAAGCGGAAAGACCACGCTGTTCAATATGATGGCAGGGCTGACTGCGCCTCTGTCCGGAAAGATTTATATCGGCGGCTCCGAGATTACAGGGATGAAGGAAAATGAGAAGGCAGTTTTCCGCAGCCAGAACATGGGATATGTGCTGCAGGGACAGAGCCTTTTGAACAATTTCACGATTCTCGACAATATCTGTATGCCCGCCTACCTGTCCTCCCAGGTGCAGGAATTTAAGGAGAGGGCCCTGGAGCTGCTGAGGCAGATCGGCCTGGAGGAATTTGCAGGAGAGTACCCGGCCAACCTGTCCGGCGGCGAAATCCGCCGCGTTGCCATTGTCCGGGCCATGTTAAACCAGCCCAAGGTCATCCTGGCGGATGAGCCCACCAGCAACCTGGACCCGGAAAATTCCCACAAGGTGATGCAGATGCTGAAGGATATCAGCCGCTCCGGAACCACCGTAGTCCTCAGCACCCACGAGCTGGAGTATTTAAGCTACGTGGACCGGGTATTTAAGATGAACCGGGGAAAGATGGAGGAGTAGGGGAGAAAGTCTGGCAGAATTGTTTCTGCTGGACTTTTTTGTATATAGGAAAGATATTTAGAAAACCTGGTAAATGTGGTATGATAAAAGGCAAACAATTCGTGACTATCTGGAGGAAAGAAAGCAGGATGGAACAGGAAAAGATTCTTCAGCTGCAGCAGGGCCTGACAACAGCCTTTATGAATCAGGCAATTTCATCAAACCTAGCTTATAGGCCGCAATTTATATCGAATAACTACAGGGAAGGCAGAAAGGTATTCTCATCTATTGAGAATGAGCTTTTATCCTGCGAAGAATTTTCGATCAGTGTGGCATTTATTACGATGGGAGGTATTACGCCTCTGCTCCAGACACTGAGAGAGCTGGAGTGCCGTGGGATTCCCGGACGAATTCTCACGACAGATTATCTGATGTTCAGCGATCCGAAGGCCCTTCGCATCTTTGCCAACTTTAAAAATATTGAGCTGAAAATGTTTGTGACGGAGAACGCCAAAGAAGGATTTCACACAAAAGGATATATTTTCAAGAAAAAAGAAATCTATCGAATGATTGTGGGAAGTTCCAATATGACTCTCAGCGCTCTGACTAAAAACCGTGAATGGAACACAAAAATCGTATCGACCGACCAGGGAGAGTATGCGCAGAATCTGGTATCTGAGTTTGAGCAGCTCTGGAACGCAGAAGAGTCTCTGTCATTTGAACAGTTTATTGAGTCGTATACAAAACTCTACACAAAAAATAAGCTCATTAAAAAGCAAAGGGAAACGGCCAGACAGGAAGAGATTCCTTCTTTAGAGATGTACCGTTTGCAGCCGAACTCGATGCAGGTTGGTTTTATTAACAATCTGCGTACTATGTATGAAGCCGGTGAGGAAAGAGCGCTTCTGATTTCTGCAACCGGAACGGGAAAAACATATGCTTCTGCCTTTGCGGCCAGAGAATTGGAATTTAAGAGGGTTCTCTTTCTGGTGCATCGCCACCAGATTGCAAAGCAGGCATTAAAATCATATCGCAAGGTATTTGGCGGACAGGTTTCTATGGGAATGGTTACTGGAAACCGACAGGATTATGATGCAGATATTGTATTTGCCACAGTGCAGACACTTAGCAAGGAAGAAACATTACAGAGGTATCAAAAGGATACCTGGGACTTGATTATTATAGACGAAGCCCACCACAGCTCTGCCGGAAGCTATAAAAAAATTATGGATTATTTTACACCGAAGCTTTGGCTGGGAATGACAGCTACACCGGACAAGCGTGACGATAATTTGGAGGGAAAAAATATTTATGAAATTTTTAACCACCAGATTGCATACGAGATTCGTCTGCAGGATGCCATGGAAGAGGACTTGCTCTGCCCGTTCCACTACTTCGGAATTACCGACTTAGAGGTGGTTTCAGACGGAGGAAAAACAGCAGAGGAGAAAGTGGAAGGCTTTCGTTATCTGACATCAGAGGAACGAGTTCATAATGTAATGAAACAAGCCGAGTTTTTCGGCTACAGCGGAGAGCGGGTAAAGGGACTCATCTTTTGCAGCCGGATTGATGAGGCGCGGGAATTATCCAGGAAATTTAATGAAAAGGGGTGGAGAACTCTGGTACTGAGCGGCAGCGATTCAGAGGCAGTCAGGGCAGCAGCCATTGAGCGGCTGGCTGGTGATGAATCAGAGGATGCTCTGGATTACATTTTATCTGTCGATATTTTTTCAGAAGGTGTAGATGTACCGGAAATTAATCAGGTGATTATGCTTCGTCCCACAGAGTCCCCCATTGTATTTATTCAGCAGCTGGGTCGTGGCCTCAGAAAGTCAGAAGAAAAAGAATATGTGGTGGTGATTGATTTTATCGGAAATTATCGAAATAATTTTATGATTCCGATCGCACTTTCCGGCGACAGAACTTATAATAAGGACAATATTCGCCGCTATGTGACGGAAGGAGGTCGTGTCATTCCCGGCTCCAGCACCATTCATTTTGACGAGATTTCACGAAAGCGGATTTTTCAGGCTATTGATAATGCCAATTTTAGCGACACTAAATTAATTCGTGAAAATTACATAAATTTAAAAAATAAGTTGGGCCATATTCCAGCGCTGGAAGATTTTGATAAATATGGAGAGATGGATGTACTCCGGATTTTTGACAATAAGAGCCTGGGATCCTATTATCAATTTCTCGTCAAATATGAAAAAGAATATACGATTCGTTTGTCCAAGGGGGAAGAAACAGTTATAGCGTTTGTTTCGCAAAAATTGGCCAGTGGAAAACGAATCCATGAGCTGGAATTATTAAAACGTTTACTGGGATATCATCATGGAATTATGAGAAGTTTGCAAACATCACTGAAGGAGAACTACAACTGCTCCATAGATGATAATTGCGCTGCAAACATTATAAATGTGATGACCAATCAATTTCCAACCAGTGCAGCAAAGAAAACATATGCTGATTGTGTTTTTCTGGAACAGGAAGGAGACGATTACGGTATTTCAAAGCCGTTTCAGAAAATGCTGAGAAATAAAGATTTTTTCGATATGTTAAAAGAACTGATCGACTTTGGTATTGCACGCTATCAGAGGAATTTCAGCATGCGGTATCAGGACACAGACTTAGTGCTGTATCAGAAATATACATACGAAGATGCCTGTCACTTATTAAATTGGGAAAAAAATGAAGTACCGTTAAATATTGGCGGCTATAAATATGACAAAAAGACAAAAACATTTCCTGTGTTTATCAATTACCATAAGCAGGAAGATATCAGCGATACTACAAAATATGAAGACCATTTTATTAACAATCAAAGGCTGATTGCCATTTCAAAAAGTGGAAGGAGTCTTGAGTCAGAGGATGTTCAAAATTTTCTAAAGGCAAGAGAGCGAGGGATCGCTGTCCATCTGTTTGTAAGAAAAAATAAGGATGATAAAATATCAAAAGAATTCTATTATCTGGGGAAAATGAGCTCCACAGGCGCTGTGAGAGAATTTGTCATGCCAAATACAGACAAAACGGCAGTGGAGATTGAGTGGGCACTAGATACGCCGGTAAGAGAAGATATTTATGAATATATGATCAATGGATAAGAAAGAAGAACAGGAGAAATTATGAAAACAATCAGAGTCGCAGCAGCCATTATGATAGAGCAGGGAAAGGTATTTGCAACACAGAGAGGATATGGAGAATTTAAAGATGGATGGGAATTTCCAGGAGGAAAAATTGAGCCAGAAGAGACACCGGAAGATGCCATTGTGCGAGAGATAAAAGAAGAATTAGATACTGAAGTTCAGGTAGTAAAGCTGTTAGATACAGTAGAGTATGATTACCCTAAATTCCACTTATCCATGGACTGTTTTATCTGTCATATTAAGTCAGGAAACTTAGTTTTAAAGGAGCATGAAGCAGCAAAATGGCTGACAAAGGATACACTCTACAGCGTCGACTGGCTGCCAGCAGACAAAGGGCTGATTCCAATGGTGGAGGAGTATTTGTAGTCTTTGGCAAAGAGGATACCGTTTTATGGGGAGTACAATAGAATATTATAATCAAAATGCGCAGAGCTTTGCAGATGGAACGGCAGCAGTGAATTTTACAGAGATTCAAAACGTGTTTCTGGAGCTGGTTCCAGAAGGCGGCTATATCCTTGATTTTGGCTGCGGTTCTGGAAGAGATACAAAGGACTTTCTGGATCAGGGATATCGGGTAGAAGCAACCGATGGCTCTGAAATACTGTGCAAACTAGCAAGCAAATATACCGGTATTTCAGTAAAACATATGTTTTTTGAAGAATTAGAAGAAATAGAAAAATATGATGGAATCTGGGCGTGTGCCTCGATCTTACATGCAAAAAAGAAGGAATTGCCAGATATCATCCATAAAATGAGCCGGGCAGTAAAAACAGGTGGAATTATTTATACTTCATTCAAGTACGGGGAGTTTGAAGGAGAACGAAACGGAAGATATTTTACCGATCTGACAGAGGCCTCGGCGGCGAAATTGCTGGCGGGTATTCCAGAATTAAAGATTGAAAAGCAATGGATGACAGGAGATGTAAGAACCGGCAGAGGAGAGGAAAGATGGCTAAATCTGATTTTCAGAAAGCAGAGTCCCAGCTGCAGATAGTTGCAGAGTATTACAATACACTGGATATTGGGGGATTTGCAAGAATGCTGAAGGATCCGTCCTACTGTTATAAATTTTATTGGCTGGAAGCGATCGTGAAGCTGATTTCAGAGGACAGACATGAGGTTTCCTATGATGAAATGATCAATGAGATGATTTCCAATGCCTGGTATTCTGTGCTGGAATTCCATGTGCATCTCAGCGGTATTTGGGGAGACGGAGAAATCAAAGACAGCCTGGAAAAGGCAGTATTGAAATTATATAAACTAAGCGGGCTGCCAGCTAACGCATCAAAAGTGGAAATCAAAAATAAAATTGAAGAATTTGACAAAGAGCTGCATGAAGAGAAGATGGTGCTGACGAAAAATGTGCCCTATAAAGCCCTGTCGGGATTTGCCAATCGAAGTTCAGAGTGCATTGATTTAAACAGCAGCGCTGGCAGAATGATAGCTTACTACAATAGACTCAACAACAGAGGAACCTTGCTTCCGTATACCTTTGACAGTCAAAAAGGCCTGGAACGGAAAATCATCTTTCAGGAAGCATGGATTCAGATGATTCAGGATCAGATGACTGCCATTTTAGGATGGATTCAGTATGAAAAGGTACGCTGGCTGCAGAACAATAACCCAGAAGTTCCAGGCCTTGTATACAAACTGATGCCGTTAGACGATAAAATGAGGAAACTTGCCCATGTCCGAAGACTGTGGGAGGGAATCCTGGATACAACCAGTATTACAGATGTGTTTAAGGATGAACCAATTAAAAAGGAATCCTACGATGTAGACCATTTCATTCCATGGTCATTTGTGATGAACGATGAACTGTGGAATTTAATGCCAATGGATTCCTCTCTGAATTCCTCAAAAAGCAACCGCCTGCCGCAGTGGGACAGATTCTTTGCGCGTTTTGCTGAAAATCAATACATTATGTATGAACTGATTCACGGAAAAGCAAGGATAAGAAAGCTATATGAAGCCTGTTACCGCGATAATCTTCATTCTATCTGGGCCAGCCAGGAATTATACCGGAAAGGGAATACGAGAGAAGAGTTTTTCAGCATATTAGAGAAAAATATGCGCCCGGTTTATGATTCTGCCAGAAGGCAGGGGTACGAGGTCTGGAGGGTGTAGGGGGAGGCAAACAGGTGATGAGACAGTACCTGCGGCACAGATTCCTATGAAAATCAGAACCTAAAGGAGAATGTATTATATGATCAATGGCGAAAAATTATTGTTGGTTATTGCTGCATATAAAGAATATTTTCCAAATCATTGGAAAGATGAAATGTACAAGTGGGAAGCAATCCAACATTTCCAGAATCACTGGGATATAAATGCTAAGAATTTTCTTGATATGTTTATGGAGTCGACAGAGAAGACGTATAATTTATTGGCAAATATGAATAATTATCCTAGGGGAATGATTAAATCGTTTGCGATGGCTGATCCAGAAGCCGTCAGATCCATGTTTATAAAGCTTTTTGATGAATCCACAGCTCTGGCACAGCGTATTGAACAGTTTATAACATCTGCTGAGGAATTGCGTGTAAAATATGATGACGGAACATGGAAACAACATTATCAAACGACAAATGCAGTCAGTATATACCTTTGGCTTAAATATCCGGATAAATATTATATTTATAAATATTCAGAAGTACGGGCACTGTCTAAGGAGATAGAGAGTGATTTCATTCCTAAAAAAGGCAGCTCTGCGGCGAATGTAGAAAATAGTTTTAGACTTTATAACGAGATCAGAGAAATTCTTTCAAATGATAGTGAACTTGATAAAATGTTAAGAAACGTATTGGACGAAAAATGTTATCCAGATCCAAGAAAAATTACGCTGACGTTAGATGTAGGTTTTTTCGTCAGCAGATTTTATAATCAGGAAAAGGAAGTTGATCTGGATTCATTGCATTCTGATGCGAAGTTTTCAAAATGGTATGCTCCGATCATTGAAACTCTATATAAAATGGGAGGGAGCGGCAAAAGACCACATGTTCATCAGAAAATTATTGAGGATTATGGTATTACAGAGGATGAACTTAAAGTGGTAAATTCTAAAGGAAATGCTCAGGTATTAAATAACATAGATTGGGCTCGAAATTACTTAGTTTATGAAGGAATGATTGATAAAAGTGAAAGTGGGGTGTGGTCTCTTACAGAGTTTGGGAAAAAAGTGATTATAACAGATGAATTAGCAAGTAAACTTACTGCTAAGTGGATTAAGATAAAGACTGCGGAAAGAGAACACAGATATGTTCCGGAGATAGATTTATCTTCATACTATGTATATAGAAAAGCGCAAGAAGAGGACTTTATGATTCCATATACAAAAGAGGATTTTCTTAGTGAGGTATATATGACGGAAGAGAGTTATGCTACCTTAGCAGCTCTTCTTAAAAATAAAAAGAATCTGATTCTTCAGGGAGCACCAGGTGTAGGTAAAACTTTCGCCGCAAAGAGACTGGCATATTCGATGATGGGTAAGAAAGATGACTCTAAAATTGAGTTTATTCAGTTCCATCAAAATTATTCATATGAAGATTTTGTCATGGGATATAAACCTCAGGACGAAGGATTTAAGCTCACAAATGGCATTTTCTACAAATTCTGTATGACTGCAGCAGATCATCCGGATACGGATTATTTTTTCATTATTGATGAAATCAATCGTGGAAATATGAGTAAGATTTTCGGTGAGCTTCTGATGCTTATCGAAAAAGATTACAGAGGCACAAAGGCAACGCTTGCATACTCAGGCACAGCCTTTTCTGTACCCCAAAATCTTTATATTATTGGTATGATGAATACTGCTGACAGAAGTCTGGCAATGATTGACTATGCCCTCAGAAGAAGATTCAGTTTTTATGAGATGGAGCCAGGGTTTAATTCTGAAGGATTTAAATTATATCAGACATCGCTGCAAAACGAAACGTTTAATGCCCTTATAGAGCAGATAATTGATTTAAACAGGGAAATCAATGCAGATGATTCTCTTGGCCCAGGTTTTCGCATTGGTCACAGTTATTTTTGCGGCCAGGAAAATTGTACGGAGGAATGGATGAAGTCAGTTGTATATTACGATATAATTCCTCTGCTGCAGGAATATTGGTTCGACGATAGGCAGAAAGTTCAGCAATGGGAGAATCTATTAATAGGGGTATTCAATGACTAAGGACAAGGGTATTTTTATAAGAAATATTTATTATATGCTTGCCTATGCATTTCAAGTTCTTAGACAGAAGAATTATGATGATGTTGCAGCTGAGGATTTTGACAATATACAGGATCTGTTTGCAGCAATTCTTGCAAAGGGTGTTTCTCAACAGATTAAGCAGGGACTTCATCGAGAGTATATTACAAAGAATGAAGACTTGTCCGTTATGAGGGGCAAGCTGGATATTTATGGAACCATTAAAAACCAGATCCAGAGGAAAAAGATTTTGTCCTGCGAATATGATGAGCTTTCGGTGAACAATATCTTTAATCAGATACTGAAGACCACAATAACGATTCTGCTTAGGGATTCCGGGGTGAAAAAACTGCATAAGGCAGACTTGAAAAAGGTGATTCTATTCTTTAATGGTGTAGATGTAATTGATCCTCCAAGTATCAGATGGAACAGTCTGATGTATCAGCGCAGTAATAAGAATTATGAGATGCTGATGAATGTTTGCTATTTTGTTCTGGATGGCATGCTGCAGACTACAGATAAAGGAAAATATAAGATAGCGTCTTTTTCGGATGCTCATATGCATAAACTTTACGAGAAATTTGTATTGGAATATTTCAAGCGACATCATTCTTATTTGTCAGAAGTTAGGGCAGCTCAGGTTAAGTGGAATTTGGCAGAAGGTGCAGAAGAGAATATAATAAGATTTCTGCCTATTATGCAGACCGATGTTTTTCTCAGGTACAAAGAGCAGGTTCTTATCATCGATACTAAATATTATAGTCATACTATGCAGATGCAGTATAACAAAGCAACCCTTTATTCTGGAAATATGTATCAGATTTTTACGTATGTTAAGAACCAGGATGCGATGAATACTGGTAATGTATCTGGTATGCTGCTGTATGCGAAAACGGAAGAGTCTATTACACCGGATTGCAGTTTTGTAATAGGAGGAAACAAGATCAGTGTGAAAACACTGGATTTGAATAAAGAATTTAATTTGATTGCAGCTCAGTTGGATCAAATTGCTGAGGAACATTTCTGCGATTAGAAAGAAGAGGATAGTTGAGGAAAGATAAGAAAGAACTTGTATGGCTATTTAAGGAGTTTAAGGGGACACAATAGTATGATAAAAATACTTTTCATCTGCCACGGCAGGTGACTAACACAGTGCTGAAAACCCTTGAAAATCAAGGAATTTTTCAAAATCTGACTTGAGTTTACGACACTTTTACGACAGGCAAAGTCAAGCTATGATAAATACGTTGTGAAAGGGGTCAAATACGATGAAAGAAAAAATTACAGAAAATGGAATTGATTATGTACTGGTTGGAGATTATTATATACCGGATCTGAAACTGCCGGAGGAAAACCGCCCTATTGGAAAATATGGACGTATGCACCGAGAATATCTGAAAGAAAATAATCTGGCGTTATTTAATGATTTGCTGCTGAGTTGCCAGCTCTGGACATATCTTGCAGACATAAATGAGCAAGCATTGGAGCGATTACAGGTGATTATCAGTCAAATGCAAAAAGCTGAATCTGTAACTGAGAAAATGAAGGAAGATAACCAGTGGGAATGGGTTCAGAAAATGAATAGTATTTTCAATCGTGCAGAAGAAATTGTGTTAAGTGAGTTGATATATAGGTAATTGACAATGCAGTCCTTTTGTTACTGTCCTATGGAGCAGGAGGACTGCAAAAAATAGTAGCAATTTCTCTTTTTTCGAAAAAAGAAATCTTGACAGGCGCAATAAAAACAGTATAATAATATTAACAGAACCCACCACGCCTCTGATTTTCATGCGCAACCCGGTGGGACTTTTTCATTTATGGGGTGTTTTATGTATCAATATCCAAAACAAATATTAACAATTGAACAGCAGATACAATCTTATATTGACGCTGGAATGGAGATAACATCTCGGGAAAATGTAGAGAAGGCATTAAAATCTGTAGGTTTTTACCGCCTACGTGGATATTCGTTTCATTTATACGATAATTCTGCAAAAAAGTATATTCCTGGAGCTAAGTTTGATGATATTTTTCAGTTGTATCAATTTGATCAGGAATTATCTGCTTTGATTTTTTCAATGATTTCTAAAATTGAAGTGGCATTGAGAGTTCGGTTAGTGGAGGCATTGCTGGTACATGGAGATGCTTTGATTTTACAGGATTCATCGATCTTTAAAGAGAAAAAGATGTACTGGCAGAATATGTCCACAATAGCATCAGAGATTGCCCGTTCTAATGATGTATTCATCAAACATAATTTTGACAATCATGAAGGAGAGGTGCCGGTATGGGCAGTTGTGGAAGTCCTTTCCTTTGGGACATTATCAAAGATAATTAAAAATTTGAAAACAGGTACAGGCAGTGCCTATTCGATTTTGGCGGCTAATTATCAATATATTTCTAGAAAAGGAAATTCTGCAAATCCATCACAGAAAATGTTTGCTTCATGGGTACAAGCTGTTTCTGTATTAAGAAATATGTGTGCTCATAATTCTAGAATATATAATCGGACAATACATACCACACCGGAAATTCTGGATGCCGATAAAGTAACGCCGGCACCAGCACATAATGGGCTATATCAGATTTTGCTGGCAATGAAATATCTGAGATCATCAGATGAAGAATGGATGTTATTTGTTGATGAATTAGATAAGCTGCTTCGTAATAATGGTAGTGTGCTCAGTCTTACGGCGATGAATATGCCCATAGATTGGAAAGTACATTTGAGTGTTTAAAATTGATTGTATTGCATAAAATATAAGTACAGACCTAATCAAGCAAATTTTGCTCAAACCGATTAGGCTTTCGGCGGAGTGTTACGATAAGCACTCCGCCATTTTCTATTTGATAAAAACATTCATAATAAAGGCATAATGCTTGAATTGATATACCGAAGAATGATATACTGTGTTTGTATAATTATGTCTTTTGTATGGACGATAAAATTACAGGAGGAAAATCAATATGTTTTATTCTCCATTACGATACCCGGGGGGCAAAGGAAAATTAGCCCCACTTATGAAGCTTTTAATTGAGACAACTGGTCATGTGGGCGGTACTTATATAGAGCCGTTTGCTGGCGGTGCCGGTATAGCGCTAGACTTATTAGAAAATGATGTAGTAAATCGAATTGTCATAAATGATTTGGACAAGGGGATTTATTCTTTTTGGCGTGCACTTTTAACTGAAACAGATAGATTTATTGAAGAAATAAACAACGTTCCATTAAGTATTGATGAATGGAACAGACAGAGAGCCATCATGTTGAATGCAGACAGAAGATATACTTTTGAACTCGGCTTTGCAACGTTTTATATGAATAGAACCAACAGATCAGGAATTATCAAAGGCGGAGTTATTGGTGGCTTAGAGCAGAATGGGAATTGGAAACTGGATGCACGATTTAATAAGGATAACCTGATTAAACGAATATCTAAAATAGTGGAAAGAAAGGATGGGATTCATATATATAACAAAGACGTGTCTTCACTTGTAAAAAATTACTTGCCTAAATATGAAGATAATGCATTTGTATATTTTGATCCGCCCTATTTTGGAAAAGGAAAGCAACTGTATTTAAACTTTTTTGATTATAAAGATCATGTTCGTATTGAGAGAATGATTAATAAATCAGTAAACTGTGACTGGGTCATTACTTATGATGATGTACCGGAAATTGCAAATATATATGTGAACCATGAGTTAAGACGTTTTGATTTAAACTATAGTGCTGCTGAAAAACGTACAGCGAGTGAAATTATCATTTTTAGCAATGTAAATATGATTCCAGATAAAAAAAGTTTAGAAGAAAAAAAGATATGCATTAATTTACGATAAAAGAGGAAATAAAATGGCATCTAACAAAAGAATTAGACCGTATCATTTCAATGTTGAATATTTTCGAAATTTTAAAGAAGTTTCATTTGAATTGGGAAGAAAAATCACTGTAATTAGTGGTCAAAATGGTGTTGGAAAATCCAATTTGTTGTCTCTAATAGCATCTGGTTCAGGGGTAAATAAAAAATCTGTATTAGGAAGTAATTTTCAGCCGGAATTTTACGAGTTTTTTAATGTAGATAAAGATGAGGATTTCGAAAATTATAAACTGTATTTGACGTATGTTGAAGATGACGAAACGACAGCATTAACAAAACGATTATCTTTTAAGGATGATACGAAAACGGGTCGTGGAATTAGAATTATACCAAGAACAACTAATGTTAATATAGAAGACTGCACATTGAAGAAGGCTGAAGAAAAAGCGAAAATGGAATATGGTGTTGGAGGTGCTGCAAGAGTAAGAATTCCTACCATTTACCTAAGTCTTTCAAGATTGTATCCTCTTGGAGAACGTAAGGATACAGTTAAAATCACGGAAATACGGAAAACGAATCCTTTTTATCAAAAGAATGCGGATGAGAAATATAAATACTGGTACAATACGGTGATACCCAATTCAATAAAGAATGAAGCAGTTTTATCAAAGGTCGAGAAAAATACCTGTTCAAGAGCTTCACTACATATGGATATTAATAATACGCCTACATTGTCACAGTCCATTGGACAAGATAATCTTGGGAATATTATTAGTGCATTGGTGGATATTTATATGTTGTCATTAGATGATGATTATAAAGGAGCTTTATTATGTATTGATGAGATTGATGTTTCCTTGCACCCGGATACACAGATTAGGCTGTTGGACTTGTTTAACCAGCTATCGGAAGAACTTAGTATTCAATTTGTGGTAAGTACTCATTCCCTGACTATATTGAAAGAGGTGTTGAAGAAAGAAAAAAGAAATAGCGCAGATTTTAAAGTTGTGTATTTAAAAACACCTTCTGCACCTTATGTTACAGATAGAAAGTCATATGAACTTTTAAAAGCAGATATGTTCGGAAGTTTGAGCTTTCAACATCCTAAAGTGAAAGTTTATTTTGAGGATGAAATCGGAAAAGCTTTATTTGGAATGTTGATGGATGCTTTTCGGAATATATACCATGCTGTAGAAAGAAATATAGAAAATCCCGTTCTCAGAAATAGTTCAGATGTGAGAGATTATGAAAAAATAAATGACAGTATACATAGTTTGGGTGGATTGTTGCAGTTCGCAGATAATACCAATTATATTTCTACAATATTAGGATGTGAAGAATTGTTAAAAGTAAATGATGCAGACGAATATTTTAAACGTGTAATTTTTATTTTAGATGGTGATGCAAGATATAAAGAACCTTCACAAAAACCTAAAATAAGAGATTACTTAGATGAGAAATATGACCCAAGAAAATTACATCTGAATGATAGAAGCCATACTCAGAATATTTGTTTTTTACCAGACTACTTTGCACCAGAATCATTTCTTTATGCAATGATTTATAAGGTATCCACAAAGCCAATGGAACATTTGTCATTTTGGCGTGGACTTGATTCTAATGAAACCACTGCTTTATATACATCTGAGAAAATCGGTGCGATGTTCACAGGTCTAACAGGTGAATATAATAATGATGACTTGAAAAATATTTTCACAGATTCTTTTAAGAATGAAGTATGGCAATTTATTCAGAAATCAGATATAGTGACATATTACTATTCTGATTATAGAACTGTTGGAGAACTATTGTTGTTTTTTGAAAATTTAAAAAAAGCATATGATATGACTTTACCAATAACGTTATCAAACAGATACAGTTAAATAAAAGCACTCCAGGATTGGGCTGATTTCTGGAGTGCTTTTTATGGTTATTTCTTACCTTTTTTACGATTCGGCAGAGTCCTTAACAGCTTTGATCTCTTAAACACATCTTTCATGGTTTTATGCTCATCCACAGACAGTTGCTCAAACGGAATTTGCATTTCATCGCAGAAGAAACGCCAGAATTCCTCGATGGGATTGCTCTTGAATTTAAGGGTATGCAAGAAACGCTGTACCTTTTTATCGTTGGACATTGGTCTTTCAATAGGTGCAGATTCGGCAGCGTGTTCGTGATTCTCACGAATGGTGCGGATAATATTATCCCAATCGCTGTGAATGGTATGGAAAAAGTATTCTTCCTCCTGAATATGCGAGCTTTCCAGAACTTTCAGATAAAGGTCGTTGGCATCTGGATTTTTCTGCTGGATAATTTGGAGGCGGACGGCATCCAGCCAGTCATTCATATTTTTGATCTGCATAGTAGCAATGCCATCAACATAGATTTCAGTATCGGTCATGAGTTTTATGAAATCTGGATGCTTGATAATTTCACAGAGAAGGCGATTGTTGAAGCGACCGCTTTTGAGAAGTTCTATTGTTTCATCATCTAACAGTAATTCATCTATGGGAGAATTGGTTGATTCTCGGATTTCTGTATTACCGACGAGCCATTCTAAAGAAACTCCATAATAGCCAGCCAGTTTGTTCAGTGTGGCAATGTTATATTCTTTGTTCTCTTTATTTTCATATTTACTTAAAGTAGGTCCTGTTATTCCGATGGCAGAGGCAACGGTGTCTTGGGTTAGGTCACGTTCTCTTCTTAAATCTTCTAATTTCTCTTGTATTGATAATTGATTTTTCATAGGCATCCTCCCGATGCTGATATTTTAACATAATTGTATAGAAAATGACAGTATGCCCTGTTTTTCTTAAGTGGAAAAAATGGGGCATTTTTGCGTAGATTTTCGACCCTGGAAATAATCCGGGAAATTCGATTTTTCGGTGTATGATGTAGCCAGTTCAGAGATGAACGAAAAACTGAATGATCGTCCGAGATGAGATAAACCGCCATGAACGTAAAGGGAGCGCTTTCGTAAGGAAGACTGGACAGCACCGAAAAGGGGATATGCCTCCAAGGAAACATTAAGGGTAGAACGGCAAATAATTATCGGCAGAATTGGGAATCACATTGCAATTCTGCCTTACATAGAGATTGTTGGAATCTCTAAATACAAAAAACAAGGAGAAATCAGATGAGATTATCAAAGTATGAGAAAGAAACAATTATTTTGACCAGTGAAGGTGATGATACCATCAAGATTTACACTTTTAACTTATCATTAAAACGCAGATTGGCTGAATATGCCGAGAAGTATCCGCAGCTTGCAAAGTTAGATAGATGGACAGCCGAAGGCAGTGTAACTTATGTTCTGGATAAATCCAGAGTATCTATCCGTTTGCTACCGCCACTTTCTGAGGAAAGACGGAAAGTCTTCAGTGAGTGCGGTAAAAAATACGGTATGAATGCCAGCAGAAGACTTCCGGAGCAGCTTGCAACTTAATGTCGTTTTACAGGTGATATTCATTCAAAATGCCAGTTTCAAAGCTGGCATTTTGAAATGATTATGTTATAGCAATGTAAAATATCAAGTACAATTTAATAAATTTAACAACAAAGCTTGGAATTATAATAAAAATTGAGTATTACAAGGAAATCTTGAAAAACAAGAGAAAATGGGGTATTATATTTTATATAGATGATATGAAAAGAGGAAAATCACATGGTTAATTATAACAAATTGTGGAAACTGATGATTGATAAAGGATATAATAAAACTCAACTTTGTGAGCAAGGAAAAATTAGTACTAATGCGATGGCAAAAATGGGGAGAAATGAAGAAGTTCGTTTAGAGGTGTTGATTAAAATATGTGATTTATTCGACTGTACTTTGAATGATATTATTGAAATAAAAGACCATGATCGTTAACGATATATTTCACACACACTGTCCGTTTTATAAGGTGGGATAGATGATATGATTGTAAATAAAACATAAAAAGCAATAGGAGTTTTTAATATGAGATATAGTAATACAGGGAAATCAAAAGAAAATGGTGTAGTCTATACACCATCTCAAATGGCTGATTATCTTGCTTCAGAAATACTGATGTATGGAAAAGAAGCATTTGAAAATAGAATTGATATATTAGATCCTGCCGTGGGAGGTGGTGAACTATTAATTTCCATGATTCAGGCAATCAAACAAAAAACTGATTGTAGCATTATGGCGGTTGGTTACGAAACTGATGAGGATGTTTGCCAAGAAACATATGAGAGAATAAAGAAACTCTTTCCAGATGTAATTGTAGATATTCGTAATGAAGATTTTTTAGAAGCAGTAGAAAATTGCACAGCGGGAATATTTGATTTTGTTATTGCGAATCCTCCATATGTGCGTACACAAATTATGGGAAGTGATAAGGCACAGATTATAGCGGAAAAACTTTCATTAACAGGGAAAATCGATATTTACTATGCATTTCTTGTGTACACAAAAAATGTTTTGAAAGATAAAGGCGTAGCGGGTTACATCACATCCAATAAAGTTTTAACGATAAAGTCTGGAGCATCGGTGCGTAATTATATGCTTGAGAATTATCAGTTGCATAGAATAACTGACTTGGGAGATACTAAATTATTTGCGGCCTCGGTTCTTCCATGTATTCTTGTTTTTTCATTGGGAGAAACCGAAAATGGTTCGGAGGTAAAGTATACTTCTGTATATGAAACTAACGATAATGTAGAATTTTGCCCTGTTGGAGATATATTTGATGCAATATATAAAGAAGGCTATTATCAATTACCGAATGAAAAAAAATACAAATATCAGCAAGGTACATTACAAAGTGTCGAAAAAGATTCTTTGTGGAATTTATTATCAGATGATATCCAAAAATGGTTAAAGAAAGTAGATGAACGAACCTGGCTTCATTTTTCAGATATTGGAAAGATTAGGGTGGGAATAAAAACAACAGCGGACAATGTATTTATCGGTCCTGAATGGACAGGAGAGAAAGAAAATCTTGAATGGTTAAAGCCGCTGATAACTCACAGAAATGCTGCACAAATTCTTCCAAATACTAACGAATTGTGGCAAGTTTTATATACACATACAGCACAAGATGGCAAGAAAAAAGTATTGGAAATTGATGAGTATCCTAAAACAAAGGCTTATTTGCTACAACATTACGAACAGCTTTCGGGACGCAATTATGTGACAAAGGCTAATAGAAAGTGGTATGAGATTTGGGTACCACAGGATCCAAGTGCTTGGGAACATAGAAAAATTGTATTTAGAGATATTTCAGAAAAACCACAGTTTTGGCTTGATGAATCTAAAGCAGTAGTTAATGGTGATTGTTATTGGATAGATATTTATCCAGAAGTATTTGAAGAAACTGTATATCTTGCTTTAGCGATTGCAAATAGCAAATTTATAGAGAAATATTATGATATAAAATTCAATACAAAGTTGTATTCGGGAAAGAGAAGATATATGACTCAGTATGTCGAACAATTTCCAATTCCATATTATAATAATGAAACGGCAAAAAAAATCATTTTGATAGTAAAAGAAATTATAGTCAAGAACGATCCCAAAATCGTTCTTGACTATAAGGATGAACTCGATGCTCTTGTGGATGAACTGTTTTCTTAATCAAAAAAGTCTATAGGAAGTGGAAGCTGTATTTTTGAATTTTTCCCTTCCCATATTGGGAAAAATTCAGAAAAATCTTCTCCGGAAACTATATATAAATTTCGTAAATAGACACGATTGCCAACAACTTCTCCATCAAAGATTGCATATCGGATATCTTCGCTGTAAATGTCAGCTCCGTTAAGTGAGAGGATATAGGCTCCATCTTCTGGAGAATGCAAACCTAAATCAATAGTTGGTGATGTTTGAAGTTTAACTTCAAGCAATTGATTTGCGACATCTGGATAAGTACCATCATCTTCATAAATAGAATAGCCGAGATGCTCACAGATTAATTCATGAAGTTCGGCGCCTCTGTTTCGCTCTTGAACAGCATCTAAGTAATTAATTGATTTTCCAACCATAGGAAGTAATCGTTTATAGACTTCACTAATTCGGAGCAATTGATTTTGCCGAGGAAGAGAGTTTGGGTTGACTTCAATTAATGTTGCAGATGGTTCAATAATCCAATCTTGCACGGTGGTTGAATCATCTGAAAAAAGTCTACTGGTTGTATAATGCTGCATAGTAGCTTGATATTTGCTTGTAAGTTTACCAGTTCTATCGTATTGAACAAGGGTTTCACCAGTAATCACTCGAACAGCGGAAATCTGATCGTTATCGTTCACTTCAAAGAAAACATATCTTCTGGAAAAATCAATTTCTTCATTCCAGATTTGAACGTTTAAACTTTTTTGAGTATATGTATCAAAATTCTGTCCGGGGAAACGAGGTTGTGTTTTTGCAAATGAGCGAGGTATAGGATATCCAAGTGCTTTACAAATTTCAGTTTTTACCACTTTTGAGCGTGTCCTTAATGGGAGCCCAGCGAGAGATAAGCCTATCATAGCATCAGAAAGAATTCTTTCCAGTGCATATAAAGGTATGTATAAATCACAATCGTCGGGTGAAATTGGATCGTAAATCGAAAGTCCGCTATTTCTAATATTGATTGGGTAATTAATCATCGTTTAATACCTCCTTGGATTGTTCTATTTTTTTGAATATAGATGAAATTGGGACACCTAATCCAAGAGCAATTTTTTCGATGTTAACGATTGAAATGTTTCTCTTTCCAGATTCTACAGATGCATAATATGTACGATCCATTCCAATCAAGAGTGCGAATTTTTCTTGGCTTAAGCCCATAGAATTTCTTAAAGTTCGTATACATATTCCAAATTCTTTTTGAATTGTTGACGACATGATTTTAACCTCCTTATTATAATTTGAATTATAAAAGTCAACGGATAATATAACAACGGATTATAAGTAACAATGCCCAGACCAAAGGCGATCAACCGTAAAAAGTTGGTCGCTTTTGTTTTGCTCATTTGCAAAACTAAATTGCCTTGGCAATTACAAATCGAGTATGCAGGTACCGGCATACGAGAACAGGGGGGGATGGTTCACGATACAAGTGAATAGTCATCGCCTGAATTTTTTTCAAAAGGCTCCGGTGGAGCGTTTTGAGAAAACGGAGAAGCTGTGAGAACCAACTGGTCAGTGGTTCGAGCAGATTATCCGGCAGGAGTACAGAGGGCGTAGCCCTTTGTGCGGGTCAAGGGCGGCAGCCTTGCCCAGTCAGTGGCGTTTCGCCACTTAGTACTGGGTATTACCTGCACATAAATGTAGCAGGCAAGCAGCAAAGCTGCTTCAAATTCCTTGACAACACTTAAAAAGAAATGGAGGAAAAGTGATATTGTCAATATTAGTTGACACATTTTCCTCAAGGATATCACTGACTATGCC